>Ga0206678_10001501_pt1 | contig 15185 bp, 12 predicted proteins | sample M180m12015metaG_FD_155453 | JGI IMG/M metagenome (GOLD analysis project Ga0206678, IMG submission 155453) | Ammonia-oxidizing marine archaeal communities from Monterey Bay, California, United States - M1 80m 12015 | ecosystem: Environmental > Aquatic > Marine > Intertidal zone | place: USA... | reverse complement strand
ATCACCTGCATACAAAGTCGCCACATGGTTGACAGCATCGCCTTCGGTTACTTCGACATTGGCGATACCTCGCGCGATCAGAAATATGGAATCACCAGCATTCCCTTGTTTGATAATGGCTTTCCCTCGAGGTACCGTCTTTGTACGAAGGTAACTGCCAATAAAAGCATGCTCTTCTTCACTGACGCCCTGAAACATGGGAACCTTCTTCAGGATTTCGGTCACTTCAATTTCGAAGCAGGCTGACATGTTTTCCTGGTTGAGCTGCCTGATCCGACTTGCCTGGTTTTTCAATATAGTGTGAGCTATACCTTCGTTGATCATCCCCATGTCAGCTGCATGCTCTACTGACTCATGTTCAGCTACCAGGAGCAATCGTTGCCCCAATTGCTCCTGGATTGTTTCGACGAATTCCGGATACTGCTCAGCGACTTCATCAATCTGGGCTTTGGCTGCTCTTAGTATTCCCTCGTAGACCTGTCTGATTTCCCCGGTGGTAGCGGTATCAATACTACCCTCTCTAGCAATTGCATCCAGGCCGCGCAGCACCGAGTTCGCTGCGCGATATCTCCCCCAGGCAACGTCGTAGTCCCGGATAATACTCGAGGTAGATAGACTCTCCGCCAATGCTCTGGCCCCGACAATTTCGAACAGACTAGTGATGACCTCAAAAACGGCTTTGCCAATCGACTTCTCTGTTTTGACCGTTGGCATCAAGCCCCGGTGACGGACCTCATCAAACTGTACGGAGATCGTATGCTCCAGCTCTCGGTAAGCCGATTCGTTGATCAGACCATGAGAGAACAACTCATAGAACCGGGATTTTTCCCTGGCAAGACAACGCATAGCGAGAATCTTGGCCATTTCTTCCTTGGTCATGGTGCCATTGAGTGTCTCGATTTCAGTTCCGAGTTCTGACAGGCTTTGCTCACTTTTTTCACGGAGGTTGTCGGCGATCCGTTGCGAAAAGAGCCCACCACTAACAAGCGAATTAAGTCGCTTCAATCCTTCTACACGTGCGTTTTTGTCCCCCTCAAGTTTAGCCAGCGAATCTGGCAGGCTGAGCGCATCAAGGCCCAGAAATTTCACCAGTTTCTCAATGCTGAGCCCCTGCACTACCAGCGTGAACAGAACCGCACCCATGACCAGGGAGATCAGAGTATCTTTGTAATCAAAAGGTGGCAACGCAAGAACAATAGCGAGGGCAATAGCGCCTCTTAACCCGCCCCAGTACATTACGGACCGGAATGGCATGCCTATCGGTTCTGCGCCGGGCATTCGACCTATAAGAGGTACGACAGTAAAAATAACGATAGCCCTTGATATCAGCATCGCGACAACGACCAGTGCGATCAGGTCTACAGATTCCCACAATACGACCAGATCAATCTGTAGACCGACCATCAGGAAGATCAATGCATTAGCGACGAATGCTAAATATTCCCAGAAATGCTCCATAAACTCTGACGTACTGGGTGATATCTTCGATTTACCCCACGAGCCGATGGTCATGCCTGCGGCGACCACCGCCATGATGCCGCTGACATGACACACGTGCTCAGCAATGATAAATGAAAAATAGGCCAGGATGGTGGTAAGGGTGATTTCAATCCCAGGGTCAGATTCGGTTTGTCCCAGCATGTAGCCGGTCATTAACGCCAATACCCAACCAACGATAACTCCACCTGCAAACACAAACAGGAATTCCCCTGTGCCGCTCACAAGCACGCCTGAAGAAAATTCACCGGCAGTCAGCAGACCGATCAGAATAGTGGCAAGCACCAGTGACGTTGCATCGTTAAAGAGACTTTCGCCTTCTACTAATATGGTTAACCTTTCGGGCACACCGAGCTGTTTAAAGATTGCAATAACGGCCACGGGGTCAGTAGCACTCAGGATTGCACCCAACAACAGTCCCACCATCAAATCGAACTCGGTGAACACTGAAAAAATGAAACCAATGATACACGTAGAAATCAGCAGTCCTGGAATAGCCAGTGTCAGAATCGGCCAGAGGTTGCTTGAGAGCTGCCGAGCATTAAGGTTGAATGCCGACTCGAAAATCAGCGTCGGGATGAATACAAAAAGAACCAGTTCGGGTGTCAGTTGAAATTCACTCAGCAGAGCCAATCCGGGAACATCCTGCCCGAAGTGGGATATGGCGATGCCAACAAAGACCAAGAGGACCGTTAGCGGAAGCTTATCGACCCTTTTACTGAACATGGTGGTTACCGCTGCAATCAACAGTAGTAGAACAATGCCGGTCACCAGGTCGGTTATGCTACTTCCTGCATGCTCCATCTTACCTCCTCAGTTCGAAAAAAAAATCAACTTCAAACGGCGAAAAACCGCTTTTTCGATTTCACGGTGCTCCACAATCAGTTTCATGTTCCGGTCTAATAGCTTTTTTCCTGCCCCAGCACTCTTTCTCCAATGAATGACTTAATCATTTCCTGCGATACCGGTGCAATGACAGGGATCATGATTTCACGTAGATACCGTTCCACATGATATTCCTTAGCGTACCCCATTCCACCGTGAGTCAATACACTTCTTTGGCAGGCTGACAACGCGGCTTCTGCCGCCAGATATTTGGCCGTGTTAGCTTCAGCACCGCAGGGTTCCCCTCTGTCATATATTGATGCGGCCTTGAAGACCATTAGCATCGCGGCTTCCAGTTCCATCCAGTTCACCGCTAGCGGATGCTGGATCGCCTGGTTTTTGCCAATCGGGCGATCAAAAACAACACGTTCACGTGCGTAGTTAGCCGCTCGTTCCAGCGCGGCCTGGCCTAACCCTACGGCCTCTGCTGCGATCAGGATTCTTTCGGGGTTCAGTCCATGGAGCAGGCATTTCCATCCATCTCCTTCCTCACCAATACGGTCCTGAACCGGTACGATCAGGTTATCAATGAATAGCGAATTGCTATCAACGGCTTTTCGGCCCATTTTCTCAATTAATCGGACTTCGATTTTCTCCCGGTCCAGATCAGTAAAAAAAAGAGACAGGCCGTCCGTTGGGCGTTCACATTGAGATAAAGGTGTCGTCCTAGCGATCAACAATATTTTGCTTGCAGTCTGTGCCGTTGTCGTCCAAAGCTTCTGGCCGTTAATGACATAATTATCGCCATCACGCTCTGCGCGAGTCTCAAGCTTTGCGGTATTGAGCCCGGAGTTGGGTTCTGTGACACCAAAGCATGCCCTGTCCAGCCCCTGAATTAATGGTGGCAGGAAACGAGACTTTTGTTCGTGAGTACCAAACACGACGATCGGGTTCGGTCCAAACAGGTTTAAGTGTACTGCCGAGGCGCCGCTCATACCGGCACCGGAGCGGGCAATTGTATGGGCAAGAATCAGCGCCTCACTAACGCCCAGGCCAGCACCACCAAATTCTTCCGGCATTGCAATGCCTAACCATCCACCCTCTGTGATGGCTCGCACAAACTCTTCAGGAAAGTTACCATCCGTGTCTCTCGCCAGCCAATAATCCTCACTGAAGTTGCGGCAAATTCGGGAAACTGCCTCCTGGATTGCCAGTTGTTGTTCGCTGAATTCAAAATTCATGTAAATTCCAGTAAAGAGGGGCTAATGGGCTGAATACTATGCAAGTTGAATGAAAAACGCATATATTTTGTGACCTGACGCATATTTTAGTCCCCTGCCATGGACTTTGGGAATCTTTCCATTATCTTTTCAATTATTTTTAGTGAGTTACTGGTACATTTAACCGCTACGTAGAGAAGTCTTAAACACATGGTTGTATTAACCTCAGATAAAGCTATACCCAAAAAAGCGCCGTCCGGTAAGCGAAGGGCAACCAGGCAAGTACTGCTTGATGCTGTAAGAGGCCTCGTTTTTGAAAAAGGCCACGACAGAATAGCCATCCGGGACATTACAATACGGGCAAGAGTCTCCATAGGCACCTACTACAACTATTTTGATACCAAGCAAGATATCTTCATGGCAGTAGCCCAGGATATGCAGGACCTGATAGCTTTAGACTTGGAAACAATCAGGAAATCTATCAATGACCCGGCCATGAAGGTCGCGTTCAGCCTGAAGTACTATTTTAATCAGTCGCTGGATAATCAGGATTGGCGAGAGTTCACTCGTCTGACGGGGCTAACGGCGCTACCCCTTGAGCAGGCTATCGACGCAAGAATTGAAGACATTCAACGGGGTGTCAATGGTGGCAGGTTTAAGGTGGATAATGTTCACTTCACGGAATCTCTGATCAGCGGTATGTTTCGGCATGTCGTTTCAGCGATCAATAAAGGCCATGTGGGACGAAACGCTACCGATTATACCATTCGGTCCATTCTCCAAATGCTGGGGTTGCCTGAAATTGTAGCGAAAGCACTTACCCAGACGGCTTTACCACCGATCGCAGCGCAGAAGCGACTGGTCAGTGAAGCTGTTAATGAGAAAGTCGTTACGTCACTTTCTGAATACCAGGGCGACGTCCCGCTAGGCAGATAATCTGTATCGAAGCATCGTTCTGGATCCGTCCGCTAACCCTCGACTGAATCGCGGACCCCATTTCCCCCATTCCTGGGAATACTTATAACCGAACTGCTGTAATGCTAGTTCGAGTACCTTTTCATCGGTCTCAATTCCGGCTTCTGCAACGGCCGTTGGTAGTGACTCGTAGTCAGCGTTTTCCCATACGCCCAGATCTCCTATCCAAAGCTTCGTTCTGGCAAGACCTTTTAGAGGTGCCTGCGCCCTCCAGCTTTCACTTGCAGTAACCACAAAAACGTCGGCACCCAACATCGCGTACCAGACTTCTGCCTGGCAACTGCTGAGAGAGCCATCAGACTGATACGGTGACAGGTAGATGAGGTTTGACTCCAATAAAGCAATATCTGCCTCACTGGCCCTGAGTGGAGCAGGAATCACCGCCAGCGTCACGCTTGCCAGCCCAGCCTGTATAAAAGTTCTTCGTTGCATTCGAATTACCCCTCTATTACCCCTACCGTTACGGGGCGGTCAATTATAGGCCCAGTACCAGTTTCGCCATAATGTTGCGCTGGATCTCATTGGATCCAGCATAGATCGAGACCTTCCGTGTGTTGAAGTACTCGGGCGCTGTCACATTCGCATAGTCAGGGCCGATAGGTTCGTAGTTAAGGCCTTTCTCCGGCGCAGGGTGATTAAACGGAACCGTATAGTTAGCAACCGCCTCTACCGCCAGCTCTGTTAATTCTTGCTGGAGTTCGGTTCCTCGACACTTGAGAAGTGAAGATTCAGGTCCGACATTTTTTCCAGTCGAGATACTGCTCAAAATACGCAGTTCTGTGAACTCCATGGCAGATATAGCGATCTCTGTGGATGACAACTTCTGTTTGAATTCCTCGTCCTCCATCAATGAAGTGCCCTGGCCGTTCTGCTCTGACAACGCCATTTGCTTGATGTGATTCAGGCCTGCTTTCAAACCGTGGCTATACGCATTGCCACGCTCAAACTCCAACAGGTATTTCGCGTACGTCCAGCCTTTGCCCTCTTCACCGATCAGGTTTTCAACAGGTACTTTGACATCGTCAAAGTGGACCATATTGATTTCCTGGTAACCCTTCGGCGGATTGTCGATGGTAATGATCGGTTGCACGTCTATGCCTGGAGTCTGCATATCGATCAGCAGAAATGAGATACCTTTCTGGGGTATGTCTTCATTGCTGGTGCGCACCAGGCAAAATATCATGTCCGCATGCTGGCCCAGGGTGTTCCAGGTCTTTGTGCCACTAACAACATAGTGGTCACCGTCGCGAACTGCCTTGGTCCCAAGGGACGCCAGGTCAGAACCAGCACCAGGCTCTGAATAGCCCTGACACCACCAGACTTTACTGGCCAGGATATCGGGGAGGTATTTGTCTTTCTGATCCTGGGTGCCAAACTTCATGATGACTGGAGCCACCATACTTTGACCAAAAGGAATTATGGCGGGCGTTCCTGCAGCCGACATCTCCAGGTCATACAAATACTGTTGCGTTGCGGTAAAACAGGGACCGCCGTACTCTTTCGGCCAATTGACGCCCGACCAGCCGTTGTCATACAGGGCCTGCTGCCAGTAGACGTAATCGTCTTTAGACAGACTACCGCCAGGACTTCTTGACCGGCGTTGCCTCATTTCCTGGGGGTATTTTTCATCGATCCATGCCCGGACTTCCTGCTGGAACTCGAAATCTTCCTGACTAAATTCTAAATCCATCTTACTTCCTTAAATTCCCAGGGTCCTTGAGACCCTGATAGTGTGATTGACCTTACTATACAGAGTGTTCGACCTACCCGGCCTGCTCAACAAGGCTTCTACCGACTACTTTTAACGCCAGCGTTTCTTCTGTGCCTTCAAAAATAGACAGGACCCTGGCATCGAGCCAGTAGCGTGATGCGTCCGTTTCTTCAGCGTAACCCATCCCGCCGTGGATTTGCATGGCCTCGCGACTCGTCCACTCAGACAGTTTACAGGCAAGAAGCTTAACCAGACTTGCTTCCATTTGCCCGCCTCCGTCGTCCATCATCCGTCCAACCGCATAGGTAAATTGCCGGCAGGCTCCAAGATACATCGCCATCTTTGCAAATTTCACCAACGTCAACTGGTAGTCAGCAACTGCTTTCCCGAAGACTTTTCTATCCTGCGCGTAACTTAAGCCAACATCAAATGCCGCCTGCATCACCCCACAGGCCCTGGCTGCAGTCTGGATACGACCGCCCATAAAACCCCGCATAGTGAAATAAAAACCCTTACCTAAGCCCTGCCCTTCACCGATCATATGAGTAGCGGGCACAAAAAAATCATCAAAGAACAGATTAAAGGAATGCATACCCCGGTATCCGAGGGTCGGAATGGACTTGCCTGACAACCTACCTCCACCTTTCTGTGAAACCTCAAAGGATTCGCCGTCATATTCCGGTTTTTCAACCATGAAAAGGCTCAACCCACGATGTCCTGCCGACGGGTCCGGGTCTGTCCTTGCAAGAGTCAGTAGCACGCCGGATTTACCGGCAAATGTACTCCAGGCTTTCGCACCGTTTAAAACCCAACCATCATCGACCTGAGTAGCTTTGAGTTTCATGGATGCGACATCAGAACCATAGTCTGGCTCGGTAATAGCAATCGCACAAAGCGGACGCCCTTCAGCAATTTTTGGCAACCAGTGCTGTTTCTGTTCTTCGGTTCCACCTACGATCAACGCTCTTGCCATAATTTCGGGACGAGTAATGAGGCTCCCTGCCCCGCCGAGTGAACCTCTCGACAGCTCTTCGGTCACGACTATCATACCCAGGTTGTCTTCTTTGTCGTCCGGCAGCAGTCCTCCATATCTCTGGGGTACGCTCAGGCCAAAGCATCCCAACTCCCTAACGCCATCCAGTATCTCGTCGGGAATGATCATGTCTTCGCGATGTATCCGTTCCGCCAGTGGCTTGACGACATCATTGGCAAACTGTCGAAAAGTATCTGCCATTAATACCTTCTCTTCATCCAGCCCCCGATCACCCAGGTCACCTTGTCGCTCGACGATGAGCCTGCCCAGAGCCTCTAACGCGGAGGCGGACAAAAGATCCCCGCATACGCTGAGGTCAATTTTATCAAGGTCAGCATTAACCAGCCCATAGTCACCGGGAAAGCGCACAAGCCGTTGCCGGATGTTGTGAAGGGTTTCTGCCGCAAAGGTAGACGCCAGATGGTGTTCAATCTCACCCTTTGCATCGGCGTATTTCAGGTAATTCCTGGCACACTGGATTTCGGCCGTACACACCGCAAGATCAGCAGTGACCTGCTGGCAACTGTCGAGCAGGCCGACATTCATTTTACCATCCTGGTCACAATGCCTTCGTACATGAGATAACCCGGTTGCTATACAGGCCTCGGTTTGGTCCAGCGCTGCACTAAAATTGTTCATTGAGTTACCCTTAATCTGTTTTCAACTATCTTTTGGAAAGACCTGCCATGCAATTCTTTTAATGTAATCCCGGTCGCCAACGCTTCATTTTCACTCAAAGCGCCACAACTTATACCATTAACAAAAAAGTTAAGTAGCCCCTGTGCCGAGGCGGCGTCATCAAACGTATTGCCCACCATTGATGCCTGCGCTGCCTGTTCGATGAAAGTACCTAAACGGATCCTGGCATCTTCGAGCCCTTCCAGGAAAAAGTAATAAAACGCTGCATACCGAATGGGCAACTGTGCGGGATTAAGATCCCATCCCTGGTAGAATCCTAATCGCAGGCTATGCAGAATATTGTCGAAGTGTTCGCGCCAAGCACTGTGGACAACTTCAACGTTTTCAGTCCTCTGGTCATTAGTGAGGTCACCCCCTTTGTTCGGCGGAATTGGCATGATGTTGGTGATGCCATCACAGATACTAACCGGCGTGCCGGTCAAGCAGACCTGCATCATCTGCCTGGCGAAGTCCGCTGAAGGGTGCCGATGATCCTGGTAGTGAGAGGCGATGTTACAACTGGCGGTATAATCGAAAGTCCCAAGAATTGCAGAAGTCACCCGCCCCTTTCCAGCGTCAATCAGCGCGGGGATACCATTAACTCCATCCGGGCTAATAATCGACTGAATCGTTTCGATCATCAGTTCTATCTTGATATGCCCCTCGGGAAACGCGCAACGCTCTTCGAGTAGCTCTACACAGGTTAACAGTGCACTGACCTGTTCCGGGCAGGTGACTTTAGGTAGCGTAATGAAGAATGGGTCGGGTAGAGCAACTCCCTGGTCCGCGAAGGTAGACAGGAAAAGGTCGAGCGTCCGGATTGATCGTTGCTTGGTCTCTTCTGTTAACGACTTTATGCGAATACCAATGAACGGGGGTAACAGGTTTTCTTTTACGCCATCTGCAACTTCCATCGCTGCAGAAATGGCATGGCCATCTTCTTCTTCATTTGCTCGAGCCCCGTACCCATCTTCAAAGTCCAGCCTTTGATCTTCGATTGCTTCCGTCGCCAACTTATTCATGACGCGTTGATATACGGTCGCCGAAATCCAATTCGGTGTCAGCTTCACTTGTCCTTCAAGGGTATCCGCGAGCGCATCAATAGCGTCCAGTTTTATTGGCAAGGACCCGGCGCCAGGTAATTTGAGCGCCCGTGCGAATTCAGCGAAGTTGGGTGCGTAGGCTGTTAGATGCTTCAGGGCTAAACCGCCGAGTTTGTCAGGCGTTTCCTTTTTGAACAGGTGCGCGCCGCCATACAGAGTATGTATGGGTAATCTGTCCGGCCTGATGCCTGGATAGCGTTCGCTGAAGGCGCTATTGGCAACCTCAAGATCGCCGTATACGGCCGCGAGGTCTGAATCGTTTAAGCGCGTTTTCACGTTTGATCTACCAAATTTTTCAAACCGGCAATACTAAACCAATTCGCACTAAAATGTGTCGTTACGTGACTAATGTCAATGTAATTGATACTCGAATTGGGTACAGTTAGCAGCCTGTAAAAAGGGTGACAAGTCGTGACAACAGCTCCTTCAATCCAGGCAGTAAAGGATTACTTCCTGACGTTGCAGGCAACCATCTGCGAGACTTTGGAATTAATCGATGGTGAAGCAAGATTCAGCATCGAGAATATCGAAACCGGTGGTGGCGGTCTATCTCGTCCCAGGGTCATCGACAACGGTCCTCATCTTGAGCGAGGCGCAGTCCAGTTTACTCATTCAGTAGGTGATTCCCTGCCGCCGGCGGCGAGTGAACGAAACCCCCACCTGGCGGGTAGAGGTTTTCAAGCCACCGCAATTTCAATGATCATGCATCCACGAAACCCCTACGCGCCAATTTTTCATGCCAATCTTCGATTTTTCCTGATCGATGAGGAGCACTGGCATTTTGGTGGAGGTTTTGATTTGACGCCTTTCTACCCCTTTCCGGAAGACGTTCTGCACTGGCACAGGGTAGCTGAAAGCGCATGCGCTCCATTTAGTGCCGACCTGTATAGCCGGTTAAAAAAATGGTGTGATGAATACTTTTACCTGAGCCACCGACAGGAACCTCGAGGAGTTGGCGGCCTGTTCTTCGACGACTGGAATGAGAGTGGGTTCGACGCAAGTTTCGACCTGACTCGAAGGATCGGGGATCGTATCCTCGAAGCCTATGTCCCTATCCTGGAACGCAGGAAGGACATTGAGTACGGCGAGCGGGAAACTGAGTTTCAATTGTACAGGCGCGGCCGTTATGCGGAGTTCAACCTTGCGGTCGACCGCGGCACACGTTATGGAATTCAGTCAGGCAGAAGAATTGAATCGGTCCTGGCGAGCATGCCACCGCGGGCAATCTGGAAGTATAACTGGCAGCCAGAGCCAGGTTCCCCTGAAGCCGTTCTATACGACGAGTATCTAAAACCCCGCGACTGGTTATCTGAATTAGCCTAATATAACGGGCAAAACACGTATCAAGAAAAATTTGTTACATGAAAATCGTTTCAAAGCTGCCTGATGTCGGCACGACTATATTCAGCGTCATGTCTAACATGGCGACGGAATACGATGCGATAAATCTCTCACAGGGTTACCCGGACTTCGATGTCCCCGCGGAGCTGGCTGAACGCCTGAATCACTACACCGTTTCAGGTTATAACCAGTATCCTCCCATGCATGGCGTGGCCTATCTACGAGAGCAGATCGCACAAAAGGTGAAAGACCTTTACGCGGTTTCAGTGAATGTGAATTCAGAAATCACCATCACCTCCGGTGCCACAGAGGCGCTCTTTGTGGCGATTCACACCCTGGTTGGAAATGGCGATGAAGTGATCGTGTTTGATCCGGCTTTTGACTGTTATGACCCCGCGATTAAACTCGCCGGTGGGAAAGCTATTCATATTCCATTATCGAGTCGTTGCTTCAGCATTGACTGGGAACGAGTTGGCGAAGCCATCACATCTCGAACCAAAGCAATCATCATCAATTCGCCGCATAACCCAACAGGGTCGGTGATCTCAAGCAGCGATCTGGACGAGCTTGCTGAACTGGCTTGTGCTAATGACATTGCCGTTATCTCGGACGAGGTTTACGAACATATGGTGTTTGATGGCCAACAACATCACACCATCGCTGCGCACCCGGGTCTTCGCGATCGATCTTTTGTTATTTCATCCTTTGGTAAAACATATCATGCGACTGGCTGGAAAGTGGGTTACTGCATCGCGGCACCAGCGCTGACTGTCGAGTTCAGAAAGGTGCATCAATTCGTTACCTTCACTACCCACACGCCAACCCAGTGGGCTATTGCCGATTACATGGATCATCACCCTGAACATCACAAGGCGCTTCCTGCTTTCTACCAGGCCAAGCGCGATCTATTCGCTCAGGCGCTGACAGAGGTTGGTTTTGGCCTTGTGCCAAGTCAGGGAACCTATTTTCAGCTGGCAACCTATGAGTCGCTGTCCAATCTTCCCGATATGGAATTTGTAACCCAGCTGACTCAAAAAGTGAGGGTGGCAGCGATCCCTGTTTCAGTGTTCTACGACGTTCCTCCCGAAATCCATTGGGTCAGGTTTTGTTTCGCGAAGGAAAACGACACCCTCCTCGAAGCTGCCCGTCGGCTCGAAAGCGATTTCTCATGACAAACTTCCATCTAGTACAGAGTGATCTGGTCTGGGAGCACATCGACGCAAACCTTGAACAGCTTGAGCACCAGATCAGCAGCATCCGCTCAGGCGCCATTATACTGCCTGAAATGTTCTCCACCGGGTTCTCTATGGCCTCGGCAAAATTGGCGGAAAGCATGACCGGCAAAGCAGTGACCTGGTTAACGAAGCAGGCAACTCAGAAACAGGTTTACATCTGTGGAAGTCTTATCATTGAAGAAGATAGCCGTTATTTTAACCGGTTTGTTTGGGTGTCTCCTGAAGGCACGCTGACGACCTATGACAAACGTCACCTATTCAGAATGGCCGGTGAGCATCACCACTATGCAGCAGGCGTAGACCAGGTCCAGCTAAGCATCAATGATATGCAGTTACGGCCACAGGTCTGTTACGACCTGAGATTTCCCGCGTGGAGTAGAAACACAACCGGATATGATGTCCTGGTGTATGTTGCAAACTGGCCGGCGGCCAGACGACAGCACTGGATCACATTGCTACAGGCTCGCGCAATTGAAAACCTTTCCTATGTCATTGCCGTAAACCGGGTGGGCAAAGACGGTAACGATATAGAATATGCGGGCGACTCATGTGTCATTGACCCCCGGGGCAATTATTTGTTGAAGATGGATGCCGAAGAAAAAATTGGTACGGTAGAGTTGGACCTTGTTTCGTTAAGAGAGTATCGCGAATCGTTCCCGGCACATTTAGATGCAGATACTCTTGATTTCAAGTAGCGGAGTCACGCCCGGGCTTAAGCATCATTTCCGGCACACCGCGTCATAGAGGCTGTTCGAACCATCCTGACAGCGCTTCCTGGTCACTGAATCTTTGACCTGTCTGAAGTATTCGCTAGCCCTGAATCGCTATATCAGGTAGCCACCTAAACATTATTACCGCTAAAAACACCGATTTGTCAGATAATCTCCAACAAGCATTCATTGTTCTGGCGGCATTAGCGCCTATACTTCGGGATTGAATTAAGGTGCGACGCTGTGCTCTACAATCTAGGACAATCCCTCGCGGAATTTGCCGGTCCATTTCGGCTTCTTGCTTCATACATTTTCCTTGCCGGACTTGGCACTGCATTGGGCGCTTTTTTGACCTGGTGGCTGCTCCCACGCTACTGGCATCTGTTACCGCGCGATAAAGGCCGGGAATATGCGATAGATGCGGAAAAAAGTATCGGAAAACCCATTTCAGCCGGGATCCTCTTTATACCGATTTTCGTGATCCTGTGTTTCCTGGTGGTACCTTTTCAATGGCCATTCCTGGGAATTCTTGTCTGTGTGACCGCAGCGATGATCGTTGGCTTCCTGGATGATCGGTCAGATGGCGGCTGGAGTGAATATCGATTGGGCGCTGTTGACCTGGTGATTGCGGTTGTTGCTTCGATGGTGATCTGTAAATTGGAACCCTATACCCTCTGGTTACCGCTATATAAAGACCCTATCATCCTGACTCCCCTGTTGTTTGTTCCCGGTGCAACGATACTTATCTGGGTTTCCATCAACGCAACCAACTGCACCGACGGGGTTGATGGTCTGTCCGCTAGCTTATCTGGTATGGGGATACTGTTTCTTGGATCCATTCTTTATGGCATTGTCGGGCACGAACTCATTGCCTCTTATCTCCTGGTGCCGCACTACGAACAGGGAGCTGATTGGGCGATCATGGCTTTCGTGATGGTCGGGTGCCTCGCAGGATTCCTCTGGCATAACAGTTACCCCAGTGCCGTGCTGATGGGAGATGCCGGATCCAGACCAATTGGCCTGTTGTTAGGTGTACTGGTGCTAGCCTGCGGCAACCCATTCCTGATCCTTGTTGTCGCATTCATGGTTTTGGTGAATGGTGCGACCGGGATACTCAAGGTTGCCCTGCTTCGATTCTTGAAGGTCGGGATTTTTGGTCAAGTCCGATATCCGTTGCACGATCATGTGCGCCACAACATGGGCTGGTCTAACACCCAGGTCCTGGTCAGGTTTGTGCTCCTGCAGGCAGTCGGTACACCAATACTGTTAGTTTTGTTATTAAAAGTAAGATAATTCAGGAGGATATATAACTATTTTAATCTATATTCTACTTCCTTTTTCCCCGACCTAATAGGCTCAAGGTATGGACATTAACGCAAGATACATCTCCTTTAGAACCTTTCGGCGATCCGGTGTCGCGGTCGATACTCCCGTTTGGTTTGCATCCGTTGACCCGGATAGCCATTACCTGTTTAGCGCCGCTGACGCAGGTAAGGTGAAGCGAGTGAAAAATAGTTCAACAGCCCAAATGGCCACGTGCGACATGCGGGGAGGAACGCTTGGACTGTGGCAGGATTGTCACGCCTACATTGTGTTAGACAGCGCTGAAACTAATATCGCCTATGCATTGCTCCTCAGAAAATATGGCTGGCAAATGCGACTGACAAATTTTTTCTCTCGATTATCGGGTCGAATCAACCAGCGTGCCATCATCAGACTGGAATCTGCCAAGTAACACCGAAAGAGAAAGGAGTCACTATCAGACACTGGGGAATTTCTATAGAGTACGCTCTTCTTTATTGTGCTTCCCCAAACCATGGCTACTTACCTTATCCGCGACTTACACGGTCAGTATAGCGAGTTCGAGAGACTGCTGATCGGTGCTGGTCTTTGCAACGACAACCTCAAATGGTGCGGTGGGGCTGATCACCTTTGGCTGATGGGCGACTTCTTTGACCGCGGCGCTTCCGGTATTAAATGTATCGAACTCACCATGCGCATGCTGTAAGAGGCACAAGCTGATGGAGGCGGAGTTCAATCGTTACTCGGTAATCATGTGTTAATGATCCTGTGCGCATATCAATTTAAGGAAAGAATGACAGACAGTGGCGGTAGTGTCTTTGATCAGTAGTTAAGATGGGGTGGTATCGAGGCAGACTTTAAAGGATTCACTGAGGAGCACGCTGTCTGGATTCGCACGTTGCCCGCAATGGCCCTTGTGGGCGACGCCCTGTTAATTCATGCCGATGCGATGATGTACGTTAACCATGGTACGACCATTGGACGCGTCAACAACAGTTTTTTTAATTTAACGGCGTCGAGCGATCTGCCAGCCTGGGAAGCAGCGCTTTCGTCCTTTAGCGAACATATGGCATTTTCATCAATGAAACTTACCGACCGCAAACGCGCCGAACAACTGCTGTCACTTTACGGTGGAAAACTGCTGGTACACGGTCACACTCCCATTCCATACGCGAGGCAGATTGAAGCAGCGGATGTGACTGAAGCCTGGCGCTATGCAGGTGATCAATGTCTAAATGGAGATGGTGGAATGTATTTGGGTAGTCCGGGGTTCGTACACAGGCTCTATTAAGTGTCGTTAATCAGGGAAGTCAGCAGGTGATCCTCCCACCGCCCGTTGATTTTTAGATACTTTCGCGCAAGTCCTTCTTTTTCGAACCCAAGGCGGTCCAGCAGCTTTCCGCTTCGCTCATTATGGGGAAGGTATCCCGCCATAATTCGGTGCAGGCCAAGGTCATCGAACATATACGCATTGGTCAGCGAGAGGGCTTCAAACATGACGCCTTTGCATTGGTGTTTCTCAGCAAGGGCATAACCGAGCTGGCATGACTGAAAG
>Ga0206678_10001493_pt1 | contig 15208 bp, 13 predicted proteins | sample M180m12015metaG_FD_155453 | JGI IMG/M metagenome (GOLD analysis project Ga0206678, IMG submission 155453) | Ammonia-oxidizing marine archaeal communities from Monterey Bay, California, United States - M1 80m 12015 | ecosystem: Environmental > Aquatic > Marine > Intertidal zone | place: USA... | reverse complement strand
ATGGTTATAATGTGTTAAAATTATCTAACGGATTTAGAGATCCTTCTTTTGTTCGTGAAGTGTTGAGTTATGAAATGGCAAGGGAGTATATGCCTTCACCAAAAGCAACTTATGCAAAAGTTACTGTGAACGGCACTTTAATTGGTTTGTATACTTGTGTGCAAACAATTGATGATGATTTTACGAATGAAAATTTTTATGAGCGTAAAGGTCCTTTCTTTAAAGTGGAAAATACAGGAATTTCTGTTCCAGGTTGTATGGGCCAATTAGGAATTTTGGAACATTATTCTGATACCAATTGCTATCAAAGAGCTTATGAAATGGAGTCTACTGATGATTGGGAAAAGTTGGGTAACTTCTTAGATACCTTAAACAATCACTTTACTGAGGTTGAAAATGTAATGGATATTGACCGAACTCTTTGGATGATGGCTTTTGAAAATCTGACAGTTTCTCTAGATGGTCCTATTAACTCTATTCCTCATAATTTTTATTTGTTTAAGGACAACAATGGTAGATTTTCTCCTTTGTTGTGGGACATGAATATGGCTTTTGGAACTTTTACGAATGGTTTGCCTACTCCAGTACTTATTGCTGATTTGCAAGAACTGGATATTTTCCATAACAGTACTGATGCAAGTAATAAATTAACGACTCAAGTTTTTTCTTCTGATAGATACAAAAAAATGTATGTGGCGCATATGCGTACTATCTTGAATGAACAGTTTGTAAATAATAATTACAGTACAAGAGCTTCAGCTTTACAACAAATAATTGATACGGATGTAAATACAGATCCGAATACTTTTTATTCTTATACTGAATTCACATCAAATATAAATTCATCCGTTGGATCTGGTCCTATACCTATAACAGGAATTACTGAGCTGATGAATGCAAGAATTACTCATTTGCAGGGGTTAAATGAGTTTACTGCAACACCACCTACAGTTAGTAATATTTCGTCAAATCCAACAAATGTTTTACCTCACTCTACAATTAACATAACTGCTGAAATTTCCAACTCCAATTATGCTTATTTAGGTTATAGGTTTAAGTTCTCTACTAAATTTGAAAAACTCCAAATGCTTGATGATGGTCAGCATGGTGATGGAAGTGCAGGAGATGGTGTTTTTGGTGCGACTATTAATGTTGATGCGCGTGATGTACAGTATTATTTTTATGCAGAAAACTCTGATGCAGGTGTTTTCTCTCCAGAAAGAGCAGAAAAAGAATTTCATCAATTGCCTGTTGTAAGTGGTTTGGTTATTAATGAAATTATGGCAGGAAATGTTACTGCAGTTGCTGATCAAAATGGAGAATATGATGATTGGGTTGAACTTTATAATGGTAATAGTTTTAGTTTGAATTTGAATGGATATTATTTATCTGATAATGAAAATGATTTAACAAAATGGACATTTCCTAATGTAAGTATTCCTGCAAATGATTATTTAATTGTTTGGTGCGATACTGCAGGAGGAACACAAAGCGGTTTGCATACTACTTATCGTTTGTCAGCTGACCAAGAGGAAGTATATTTAACTGACCCAACAGGAACAGTTATTGATGCTGTTCATTTTGTAAATATGATTACTGATAAAGGATATGCAAGAGTTCCAAATGGAAGTGGTGTAATGCAATATCAAACTCATACTTATGATGATAACAATCTATTAGTTTCTGCTGTTAATCAAGTGAGTGCAGGAACTAATTTGCGCGTGTACCCAAACCCATCAAATAATAGAATTTATATTTTGGGAGCTACTGAAGGGGTAAGTGTTTTCAATATGATGGGGCAAGAAGTATTTGCAAAACAAGAAGTAGAATCAGTAGATATTAGCAATTGGGAAAATGGAGTTTACTTTGTAAAATCAGGAAATAGTGTGGTTAAAATTATAAAACAATAATGATGAGAAATCTTTTAATTATTTGTGCAATAGCAATAGGGTTTACGGCTTGCGAAAAACCAGCTGGAGAAGGAGGTACTTCAGTAATTGAAGGTAAAGTGTATAAAATTTATACTTTCCAAAATGCAACTACTGGGGAATGGGATACCTCTTATTTTCAATTGGATGCAGGGAAAGATGTATTTATAATTTATGGGGATGATAAGGCTCAGGTGTATGATGATAAGTTTGAAACAGATTATAATGGGAAATACCATTTTGAGTATTTAAGAAAAGGAGATTATACGGTTTATGTTTATGCGGATAGTACTGATGGAAGTATGATAAAGCATGAGTATCCTATTTTCCAGCAAATTTCAATCAGTTCTAATAACTCTACAAATACAGTTGCTGATTTTGTAATTGAGAAGAATCAATAAGTGAGTAATTTACCACAAATAGTTGCTGATTTTTCACCTATTTCATTGGATGAAATGGATGATGTGAAATTGATGAGCCGTACTGACACTAAGTTTGCTTTTAAAGCGAATAAAATGCCTTTGCTTTTACAAAAATTATTGCCTTTCTATAGAGTTTTAGCAATTGATGGTGAACTTATTCACGATTACAAATCCCTTTACTATGATACTGATAATAGAAAATTCTATTTGGATCATCATAACGGAAGAGTTAACAGAAACAAAATTCGTTTTAGAGAATATGTAGGAAGTAAACTCACTTTCTTGGAGATTAAACGAAAAAACAACAAAGGGAAAACCATCAAGAAAAGAATAAAGGTGGATGCAATAAGCAATGAGCTTTCAGAAAAACAACAAAGTTATATTGAAAAAATTATTGGCAAACCTATGGAAGTAAATGCTAAGCAGTGGATTAATTTTAGCAGAATTACTTTTGTGCATAAAACCCAAAAAGAAAGACTAACTATGGATGTTAATCTTACTTTTGAAAACGAAAATGAAAAAGGGGATATGAAACATATTGTTATTGCTGAGGTAAAGCAGGAACGCATGAGCCGCTCTTCTGACTTTATGCGTATTGCAAAAGAAATGCATATCTTGCCCATCCGTATTAGCAAGTATTGCTTAACAACTTTAGCTTTGAACACAAAGCTTAAAAAAAACAGATTTAAAGAAAAAGTATTATTTATAAATAAATTAAAAGCTTAATAAAATGAAAAAACAATTACTATTATACACATTTATCTCTTTTTTGTTTTTTGGAAATATAACTGTTTATTCCCAAGAAAATATAGAAAATCAGACTGATATTGAATTATTAGACAATAGTGATTCAGATAATATTGAGGGTAATAAGAAAAATTCAAAAACAAATAAAGAAAAGAAAGAAAAAAGCAAAAGAGAAGAGCTAGACAAAAAACTTGATTATCTTAATGAGCTAAGATATTCTACCAATAAGAATGATTTAGAAGGTCTAAAAAAAATAGAAGAACAGATTAAAGACTTAACAAATGAAATAAGCGGATTATTTACCGTACCAGAATTTTTAGGCACTCCAATATATAACGCAGAAGATTTTTGGAAACTCATTACAAAAGCAATTTTTAATCTGTTAATTATTTTAATAATTGCAAGATATATTTATTATCCTGTTACCAGAAATAAAGATTATCTTTTCACCTTTTTATTGATTAGTTTAACGGTGTTTTTGCTCTGTGTTCTGTTAGATAGTGTAAAACTGCAACTAGGATTTGCGCTTGGTCTTTTCGCTATTTTTGGTATTATTCGTTACCGTACCGATCCTATTCCTATTAAGGAAATGACGTATTTATTTTTAGTGATTGGTATTTCAGTTGTGAATGCACTTTCAAATAAAAAAATTAGTCATGCTGAGCTTGTTTTTGCAAACCTGTTGATAGTTTTTGTTACTTTCGGTATGGAGCGTTTATGGTTATTAAAACCAGAGTTGCGAAAAAATGTAATGTATGAAAAAATTGAATTAATTGTTCCTGAAAGAAGAGACGAGCTTATTGCAGATTTAAAAGAAAGAACAGGAATTAATATTATCCGGGTTGAGGTAAGAAGAATTGACTTTCTGAAAGATACTGCTAACTTGCGTGTTTTCTATTATGAGGACGATTCAAAATAGTGTTTTATTAATATTATTTTGCTCCTTATCGGCTTTTGCTCAGGAGAATGATTTCCAATCTTGGTATTCAGTTTCTCTGAATAAGAAAATCATAAAAAAAACAAACCTTACTGTAAAAACAGGTTTGCGTTTAAGAGAAAATTCTAGTCTGTACGCTAAGCAATTTACGGATGTAAAAATCAAGCGTAAATACTCTAAGCGTATTTCTTATGCTGTGGGTTATCGTTATATCAATAAGTGGAATATTGCCCTGAATGTGTCTAGACAGAATCGTTTTTATGCGGATGTAAACTATAAAAATAAGCTCAGTAAACGCTTTGCTTATTCCGTTAGGAATAGGTGGCAAACGCAAGGGGATTTGTATGGTTATAAAATGACTTTTCGTCAGAAATTTGCACTAGGCTATAATATCCGTAAAACAAAATTAGCGCCTAGTATTGCAACTGAATATTTTTTAAATTTGGAAGATGGAATAAATAAGTTGCGTTCCACCATTGCTTTGGGCTATCCACTTAATAAAAAGTTAGATTTTGAATTGGCGTATAGAATTCAACACGAGTTTTATGTGAATAATCCTGAAACTCTTTTTATCTTTGAGGGCAAACTAGCTTACGATTTATAATTTTATGCAAGAAAAAAAAATACAACTTTCCTTTATTACAGCTCATATTTCTGAATTAAGCGAAAACGAACAGCAATTAGTTGAGAATGCAAAATCAGCACTAAAAACGGCTTATGCTCCTTATTCTGGCTTTTTAGTTGGATCAAGTGTTTTGCTCGAAAATGGAGAAATTATTAATGGTAGTAATCAGGAAAATGTAGCCTATCCTTCAGGGCTTTGTGCGGAAAGGGTTGCCCTTTTTTATGCAGGAGCAAGATATCCTGATGTAAAAGTAAAGACGATTGCTGTGACAGTACTTTCTAAAAACTTTGAGGTAACTGATGTCGTTTCTCCTTGTGGGGCGTGCAGGCAAGTTATGGCTGAATATGAAGAGAAACAGGAACAGGAAATTAAAGTAATTTTACACTCTCCAACGGATGAGGTGCTTATTGCCAATACGGTTGAGGATTTATTGCCCTTTATGTTCAAAAGCCCTTTGCTTAAAAAGCATTAGTTTCCTTATCTTTACCCCATGCATATTCTTGATACCCCAATTGACTTTTTGAAAGGTGTCGGTCCTTTACGGTCCGATTTGCTTAAAAAGGAGTTGCGTATCTTTACCTATGGGGACTTGCTCATGCACTATCCTTTTCGTTATATCGATAGAAGTAAAATCCATACCATTGCTGAACTTAGGGAGTCAATGCCTAACATACAGCTAAAAGGTAAAATTATAAAATTTGAGGAAAAAGGACAAAAGAGAGCTAAACGCTTGATTGCTCATTTTCAAGACGAAACAGGTATTGTGGAGTTGGTGTGGTTCAAAGGTGCTAGGTGGATAAGGTCAAGCATAAAATTACATACGGAATATATTGTTTTTGGGAAGCCTTCTGCTTTTAAAGGAAATTTCAACATTGTACATCCTGAAATGGATATGCAAGAAGAAAATCAACAATTTACTGCAGGTTTGCAAGCCGTTTACCACGCTACAGAATTATTAAATGCAAAAGGATTGAGCAGTAGAGCAATTGGTAAATTAACAAAAGGATTATTGCCACTATTGAAAAATCAATTGGAAGAAACCCTTTCGGCATCTTTAGTGGATAAGTTGAATTTACCAACTAGAGATCAGGCACTTGTTGATGTGCATCAACCCAAAGATGCTAAAAGTTTAGTCCGTGCTCAAAAACGCTTAAAGTTTGAAGAGTTTTTCTTTCTGCAATTACATTTATTAAAACTAAAACTAACACGAAATAAAAAGTTCAAAGGCTATCCTTTTGAAAACTTGGGAGATGGGTTTAATGAATTTTACAATAAACATTTACCTTTTGAATTGACAGGAGCGCAAAAGCGTGTACTCAAGGAAATCAGGAATGATGTTAGGAATCCTCAGCAAATGAATCGCCTTTTACAAGGGGATGTAGGGAGTGGTAAAACTTTGGTTGCACTATTGAGTATGCTCATGGCGGTGGACAATGGTTATCAGGCTTGCCTTATGGCACCAACTGAAATTCTGGCTCGCCAGCATTTCACAACTATTTCAGAATACCTAAAAGAACAAAATATTAAAGTGTCTATCCTTACTGGCTCTACAAAAACTAAGGAAAGGAGAATACTACACGAACAATTGGAAAGTGGGGAAATTGATATCTTGATTGGCACCCATGCTCTTATTGAAGATAAAGTAAAGTTTCAAAATCTTGCTTTTGTTGTGATTGATGAGCAGCATAGGTTTGGGGTGGCACAAAGGGCTAAATTGTGGAAGAAGAATAAATTCCCACCGCATATGTTGGTGATGACGGCAACACCAATTCCAAGAACTTTATCAATGACCCTTTATGGCGATTTGGATGTTTCCGTTATTGATGAACTCCCCCCAGGAAGAAAGGAGGTTAAAACCATGTGGAAAACGGATTCATCTCGTTTACAGATTATCAATTTTATGCGAGAACAAATTGCTTTGGAAAGGCAAATCTATGTTGTGTTTCCCTTAATTGAGGAATCCGAAAAACTGGATTATAAAAATTTAATGGAAGGTTATAATGCGATTGATAGGGAATTTCCTATGCCAGAATTCCAAGTGAGTGTGGTGCATGGGCAAATGAAACCTGAGGATAAAGAATATGAAATGAAACGCTTTGTGGATGGTGTAACCAATATTATGGTGGCGACTACTGTAATTGAAGTAGGGGTAAATGTACCCAATGCTTCTGTTATGATTATTGAAAGTGCGGAGCGTTTTGGGCTTTCTCAGTTGCACCAACTTAGAGGTAGAGTAGGTAGGGGTGCTGAGCAATCCTATTGTATTTTGGTGAGTGGTAATAAAGTAAGTGCAGAAGGGAAAACCCGTTTGCAAACTATGGTGGATACTAATGATGGTTTTAAAATTTCGGAAGTAGATTTGGAATTGAGAGGTCCTGGTGATATGATGGGAACTAAGCAAAGTGGTGTACTCGATTTTAAAATTGCGGATATTATTGTGGATAATAAAATACTACATTTTGCAAGAAATGAAGCAGACCTTTTGTTAAAAGAAGATGAGGAATTGGAAAAAGCAGAAAATATCAATATTGCTCGTGCTTATCGTCCTTATGCTAGGGAGCGTATGGGTTGGAGTAGAATTTCTTAAAATAAATAAGGGTAAGCTACTTATATCGCACCGCTACAACCTATTACCCTTGCTGCATTCCTGCCCTGGGGGAGTTCATAGGGAGCTGGTCGTACAAGACTTACCCTTAAGCTGCAAAACTAACATAATCTTACTTTTCACAAAACATTTTATACATTCAATTTTTGTTTATATTTGCCAGGATTAATTTTAAAAGAATAGATGGAAAATAAGGAAAAAGAGTTGTTGTTAAATAGAGGGTTATTGTTAGGTTTATTCTTCTCCGTATTCCCAATTCTAGATTTGATGTTTGGGGCTGAAATGTCATTAAGTAAATATTACAGTTTATTTTATGGAGTTTGGTTTTTAGTTTACTCTGTTTTTATAGTATATATTGGAAAAGAATTTAAATCTTTCTCTCCTATTTTTGATTTCAGAAATTCATTTCGTGTTCTATTTATAGTTTCAGCATTATCACTTTCTATTCTAACAGTTACTAGGATAGCTTTGTGGAATGTATTCTATCCAGCAAAATATATTGAATTAAATGAAGCAAGAGATGTAAAGTTAATTGCTGTGTCAATTGATTTTACAAAATCAACTTTAGATAAAGCTTACACTGATGGTGATCTTACTGATGATGAATATGATGAATCATTAACAGCAATTGATAGTCAGTTAGAATTTGCAGAAAGTAGTATTGCTGAAAAATGGGAATTTATTAAAGAAAACGGTATTAGTAAATCTTTATTTGTAGGAAATTTAATTTATAACCTTTTCTTTATTGCAATTTACAATGCAATTTTAGCCTTGTTTATAAGAAGAAAAAATGAAATCGTCTAGCTTATGAATATTAGTGTAGTAGTCCCTTTATTTAATGAAGAAGAATCTTTGCCAGAATTATGTGCTTGGATTGATAGAGTAATGCAAAAGAATAACTTTAGTTATGAAGTGCTTTTGATTGATGATGGAAGTAAGGATAAATCTTGGGAAGTGGTTGAGAAAATTTCAGCTGATAATTCCAATATTAAAGGAATAAAATTCAGAAGAAATTACGGAAAATCAGCAGCACTTAATGTTGGTTTTGCAAAAGCTGAAGGTGATGTAGTAATTACTATGGATGCTGATTTGCAAGATAGCCCTGATGAAATTCCTGCATTGTATAACAAAATTGCTGTTGAAGGTTTTGATTTGGTTTCAGGTTGGAAAGCCAAACGCTATGATCCTTTAACTAAAACTATACCTACTAAATTATTCAATTGGGCAGCTCGTAAAGCATCTGGTATTTATTTGCATGATTTTAATTGCGGACTTAAATCCTATAAAAATACGGTTGTAAAATCTATTGAGGTTCATGGTGAAATGCACAGATATATTCCTGTACTAGCAAAATGGGCTGGGTTTTCAAATATCACGGAACAAGTTGTAGAGCATCAAAGCAGAAAATATGGCGTTACTAAATTTGGTTTGGAGCGTTTTGTAAATGGTTTTTTGGATTTAATGACCATTACATTTGTTAGCCGATTTGGCAAAAAACCAATGCACTTTTTTGGGGTGTTGGGGAGCTTAATGTTTTTGCTTGGTTTTGGTTTGTTTATTTATATTGGAGGTGCAAAATTATATGCTATGTTCTCTGATATTCCTGCAAAAAACATTGCTAATATGTCAGGTTTTTACATTGCACTTACAGCACAAATTATTGGTGTTCAGCTTTTTTTAGCAGGTTTTATTGCTGAAATGATATCACGAAATGCTTATGATAGAAATAATTATCAAGTCGAAAAAGAAGTTTAGATTTTGCCAAAACAAAAAGTCATTATTATTGGACCTGCTTTTCCGTTTAGAGGGGGAATAGCCAATTTTAATAATGCTTTAGCGCAAGAATATTACAAAAGAGGAGATGATGTAACGCTTTATTCTTTTACCCTTCAATATCCAGGTTTTTTATTTCCAGGCACTACACAGTACGAAAGTGGGGAAACGCCAAAAGGATTGAAAATAAAAACACTTATCAATTCTGTAAATCCTTTTAATTGGGTAAAAGTTGCTCGGAAGATTAATGCTGAAAAACCCGATTTGGTTATTATAAGATATTGGTTGCCTTTTATGGCTCCTTGTTTGGGTTCTATTGCTCGTTTGTTGAATTCTAAAATTAAGATTCTTGCAATTACTGATAATGTAATTCCTCATGAAAAAAGGATTGGAGATACTTTATTTACTAGCTATTTTGTTAAAAGTTGTGATGCTTTTTTATCCCTTTCTGAATCTGTTTTGGATGACTTAAACAAGTTTACTTCTTCTACTTATAAAAAGTTTATTCCTCATCCTATTTATGATATTTTTGGAGAAAAGAGTGATAAAAAAATAGCTTTAAAAAATTTAGGACTGAATACTAATGATAAACACTTGTTGTTTTTTGGCTTTGTTCGTAAATACAAAGGGTTGGATTTAATGCTGAAAGCAATGGCTGATAATCGCATTAAAGAGTTAGGAATAAAATTGATTATTGCAGGTGAGTTTTATGATGATAAAACTGAATATACCGATATAATTTCTGATTTAGGAATTACAAAAAATATCATCATGAAAAGTGATTTTATTCCTGCTGATAAAGTGAAATATTATTTTTGTGCTGCTGATATGATTACTCAAACTTATCGTACGGCAACTCAAAGTGGTGTTACTCAAATTGCTTATTCTTTTAATAGGCCAATGTTAGTTACTGATGTAGGCGGATTAGCAGAAATTGTTCCGCATAATAAGGTGGGTTATGTTACTTCTCAAAATCCAATAGCTATAGCAGATTCTATTATAGATTTTTATAAGAATAATAGAGAGGAAGAGTTTTCTTTAAATACTATAAAAGAAAAAGAAAAGTTCTCTTGGAAATCCTTTGTTGATGGGGTGGATGAATTAATGATTTCAGTAAATAAGTAATCTTTACTTTTTAACCTATCTTTGCCAAAAATTAAACTGATGAAAAAACTTCTTTTATTTTTATTTTGTATTCCTTTTCTCTCTTTTGCACAAGAAGTAAATCATACTGATGTAGATGGTAATAAACAAGGTGTTTGGACTAAATCTTACAAAAATGGAAAAGTGAGATATAAGGGGCAGTTTAAAAATGACAAGCCCTTTGGTTTATTTTACTATTATCAAATATCAGGGGAGTTGCAAGCTGAAAAAAAGTTCTTTCATAATGGAACAGCTGCTGCAACTCATATCTTTTATAAAGGTGGAGAATTGCAAGTTGCAGGTTTATATGTAAATGAATTAAAAGATAGTACTTGGAATTATTATAACAGGGATAGTGTTTTAATTATGAGTGAAGAATATCAGCAAGGAAAATTAAATGGAACAACTAAAACTTACTATTATGAAGGCTCACTTTATGAGGTTAAAAGCTGGAATAAAGATGTTTTAGATGGCGAGTGGAAGCAGTATTTTATGGATGGAACATTAAAAATGCAGAGTGCTTATAATCAGGGTAAAAGAGATGGAAAACAAACTTATTTTCATCCGAATGGAAAGGTGTATTATAAAGGAAAATACACTGATGATTTAAAAGTTGGAGTTTGGGAATATTTTAATGAGGAAGGAGTTACGGATACAATAATTAATTACAATGAGTAAAGGTAAAGTTTTAATGGCAATGAGTGGAGGTATTGATAGTACAATGGCCTCACTATTACTACATGAGGAAGGTTATGAAGTAATTGGTTTAACTATGAAGACTTGGGATTATGAAAGCTCAGGAGGAAGTAAAAAAGAAACGGGTTGTTGTAGTTTGGATTCTATAAATGATGCAAGACAATTAGCTGTGGATTGTGGTTTTCCTCATACTATTTTGGATATTCGTGATGAGTTTAAAGGTTTTATTATTGATAATTTTGTTGAGGAATATATGGCTGGAAGAACGCCTAACCCTTGTGTGCTTTGTAATACTCATATTAAGTGGGAGGCTCTGTTAAAAAGGGCAGATATGCTTAACTGTGAGTTTATAGCAACTGGGCATTACGCACAAGTTCGTGAGGTGGAAGGTAGGTTTGTTGTATCCAAAGGGTTGGATGAAAGTAAAGATCAATCTTATGTACTTTGGGGGGTAACACAGGAGTGCCTTAAAAGAACCATTTTCCCTATGGGAGAATATCATAAAAAGGATATAAAGCAAATGGCTTTGGATAGAGGATATAAAGCATTAGCTGAGAAAAACGAGAGTTATGATATCTGCTTTATTCCTGATAATGATTACAGAGGATTTTTGAAAAGAAGGGTAGAGGGCTTGGAGGAAAAAGTGAAGGGAGGAAACTTTATTACTATTTCTGGTGAGGTGGTTGGTACGCATGATGGTTATCCTTTTTACACTATCGGGCAAAGAAAAATTGGGATTTCATTAGGTAAAAACCCTACTTTTGTTATTAGCATTAACCCAGAGGATAACACAGTAACTGTTGGTACTAAAGAAGATTTGCAAAAGCAAGAAATGCACATCAGAAATGTAAATTACCTTAAATATGATAAGATTGAAGATGGTAAGGAATATGTAGTAAAAGTGAGGTATAAACATAAAGGAGAGATGGCTACTATTACTAATGAAGGCGAAAACCTAAAAGTGCTTTTCCATAAAAAAGTGGAGGGTATAGCTCCAGGGCAATCGGCTGCAATTTATGAGGGTGATGATTTGATTGCTGGTGGGTTTATAATGAAGAAGTAAGATTTGGAATTGACTAACCTTCCATATCAAACTACTAATAGGTATTCTAAACTACTTATTGATTACGTAAATGAAGATAAGAAATTAAATCCTTTTGTAAATCACTTTCCAGCCCTTAGTAATTTTAAAAAACAAATTACTGAGAAGAAAAACCATACTATTGATAGAGGGGTTTTAGTTAAAGTTTTAAAAGAACAGAATTTTAATTTCCCTCTTAGTGTTGCATCAAACAGCAATATTAATTTGTTGCAATCAGAAGAAACCTTTACGGTAACAACTGGGCATCAATTGTGTTTGTTTACGGGTCCTTTATATTTTATTTATAAGATTGTTTCAACCATTAATATTGCTGAACAATTAAAAGAAAAATATCCTCAAAACAATTTTGTTCCTACCTTTTGGATGGCTACTGAGGATCATGATTTTCAGGAGGTAAACCATATTAATTTATTTGGAAAAAAAATAGTATGGGATAGTAAGAAAACTGGTGCTGTAGGGCGTATGAGTTTAGATGGTTTTGAAAGTGTTTTAATGGAGTTGAAAGAGGTGTTAGGAGAAACTGAAAATGCTAAGAAATTAGTTTCCCTTTTTGAAAACGCATATCTAAAGCATAAAAATTTGGCTGATGCCACTCGTTTTTTGGTTAATGAACTCTTTGGTAAATTTGGGCTTGTAATTATTGATGGTGATGATAAAAAACTAAAACAGCAGTTTGTTCCCATTATAAAAAAGGATGTTTTACAAAATGGTTTTGTTACTGCTATTAAACAAAATTCTAAAAGTTTAGCAAAGGATTATAAAGTTCAAGCATTTGTAAGGGATATAAATTTCTTTAAATTAACTAAGGGTAATAGGGAGTTGATTAAAGAAGAGATTGCCCAAAAAGAAATAGCGGAAAATCCTGAAAATTTTAGTCCTAATGTGTTATTACGACCTTTATATCAGGAATCAATACTTCCCAATATTGCTTACGTTGGAGGAGGTGCTGAGGTGGGTTATTGGATGCAGCTTAAAACTGCTTTTAAGCAAGAAAATATTCCTTTTCCTATCCTTATTTTAAGAAATTCTGCAATGCTTATTTCTGATAAACAAAAACAAAAATTTAAAAGTTTAGGTTTTGAAATAAATGATTTATTTTCGGCTATTGATGAGTTGAAAAAACAATATGTTTTGTCTAATTCTAAGGAGGATATTACTTTAGATATTGAAAAATGGGAGTTGGAAGAATTGTACAATAAATTACTTTTAAAAACGAATGATAAGGGTTTACAGGCTAGTTTTAATGCAAGCCACCAAAAGCAATTAAAATCATTCGAAAAGTTTGAGCAAAAGTTAATAAGGTTGGAAAAGAAAAAACATGAAAATGCTCTAAATACTATTTCAAAAATAAAGCAACAATTATTCCCTGAAAATTGTCTACAAGAACGCTTTGATAATTTTATTCCTTTCTATTTAAAAGAGGGGGAAAACTTTATTGAAATGTTAAAAGATAATCTTGACCCTCTGGATACAAATTTTGTAGTTTTGTCATACTAAAAAATAACAGCTTAATGCAACACGAAAAAATACTAATTTTAGATTTTGGATCGCAATACACTCAACTTATTGCTAGGAGAGTAAGAGAGTTAAATATTTATTCTGAGATACATCCTTATAATAAAATGCCTGAGATAGATGGTAGTTGGAAAGCTGTTATTTTATCTGGTTCTCCGCACTCTGTTCGTGAAGAAAATGCTCCAATTCCTGATTTAAGCGCTATAAAAGGCAAGTTGCCTTTGCTTGGTGTTTGTTATGGTGCTCAGCATTTGGCTCATGAGTTTGGTGGTGAAGTTTTGCCTTCAAATACTAGGGAGTATGGTCGTGCTAATCTTTCTTTTGTTGATACTCAGAGTAAGTTAATGAAGGATGTTCCTACTGATTCTCAAGTTTGGATGAGCCATGGAGATACTATTGCTACTATTCCTTCTGATTATAAAGTTGTAGCATCAACAAATGATGTAAAAGTTGCTGCTTATGAGATTGAAGGTGAGAAAACTTATGCGTTACAATTTCATCCTGAGGTTTATCATTCTAAAGATGGTGCTACTATTCTTAAGAATTTCTTAGTAGATATTTGTGGTTTCTTACAAGATTGGACTCCTGCAACTTTTGTTGATGAAACTGTTGCTGATTTAAAAGCTAAAATTAGAAATGATAAAGTTGTTCTTGGTTTATCTGGTGGAGTAGATTCTACTGTTGCTGCTGTGCTTTTACATAAAGCAATTGGCGAAAATTTATATTGCATTTTTGTTGATAATGGACTTTTAAGAAAGGACGAATTTGAAAGTGTGTTAGAGCAATATAAAGGAATGGGATTGAATGTAAAAGGAGTGAATGCAAAAGATCGTTTCTATGATGTATTAGCTGGATTATCTGACCCTGAGAAAAAGCGTAAGGCAATTGGTGCTATGTTCATTAATGTTTTTGATGATGAATCAAATCAGTTAGAAAATGTAAAATGGTTGGCTCAAGGTACAATTTACCCTGATGTTATTGAGTCTGTTTCTGCTACTGGAGGGCCATCTCAAACTATTAAATCTCATCATAATGTTGGTGGATTACCCGATTATATGAAACTCAGTATTGTTGAGCCTTTAAGGTCTCTTTTTAAAGATGAAGTTAGGCGCATAGGGAAATCAATGGGAATAGATGCTGAATTATTAGGAAGACATCCTTTTCCAGGTCCTGGTTTAGCAATTCGTATTTTAGGAGATATTACAAAAGAAAAAGTAAGAATTTTACAAGAAGTGGATCATATTTTCATATCCTCATTAAAATCATCTGGCTTGTATGATAAAGTATGGCAAGCAGGTGCAATCTTCTTGCCTGTTCAATCAGTTGGTGTAATGGGTGATGAAAGAACTTATGAAAATGCAGTTGCTCTTAGGGCAGTAGAATCAACTGATGGAATGACTGCTGATTGGGTGCATTTACCTTACGAGTTTTTAGCAAAAGTATCTAATGATATTATTAATAAAGTCAAAGGAATTAACCGTGTAGTTTATGATATTTCATCAAAACCACCAGCAACTATTGAATGGGAATAATTAAGAAAATAGTATTCATATTTTTTATTTTATTGACTGTGCAAACTTCTGCACAAACCTATGATACTATTATTTTTTCTGGTAAAAAGTTTGTTGAGCATTTTGTAAAAGGAGGAGAGTCTCTTAAAAAAATTGCAAAGCTTCATAATGTAAAAACTTCTGAGATAAAAGATGCGAATGAAT
>Ga0206678_10001487_pt1 | contig 15220 bp, 9 predicted proteins | sample M180m12015metaG_FD_155453 | JGI IMG/M metagenome (GOLD analysis project Ga0206678, IMG submission 155453) | Ammonia-oxidizing marine archaeal communities from Monterey Bay, California, United States - M1 80m 12015 | ecosystem: Environmental > Aquatic > Marine > Intertidal zone | place: USA... | reverse complement strand
GAGGTCCGCCAGTAATGCCAAAGGTTATTACGCTGCAAACTTCTTTTAATTCTGGAGTTTTGGATCCACGTCTTGCGTCCAGGACAGATCTAAAACATTTCTACCAGGGTGCTGAAGAAGCTGAGAATGTAATAACAATGCCGCAAGGCGGAATCAAACGTCGACCAGGGTTTAAATATATTGCTGGTACTGCTTCCAATAATGAAGCACGTTTAGCATCATTTGCTTTTAATATTGAACAAACTTATCTACTGGTATTTACTAATTTAAGTGTTGCCGTTTACAAAGATGGTGTTCACCAGGCAAATGTCACAACACCTTATACAACAGCACAGTTATTTGATCTGCAATGGACACAATCAGCAGACACAATGATTCTGGTCCATGAAGATCATCAACCAAGAAAGTTAGTTCGTGGAGGATCACACACATCCTGGACATTATCAACGATCACTTTAACGAATATTCCTACTCATGACTTTGGATCTGGCGCTGTAGCTGTTTGGTCTGTTGCTCAAGGTTGGCCAAAAAGTGCTACGTTCTACCAGGGACGATTATGGTTTGGTGGATCTAAGACAAGACCGCAGACATTATGGGGATCTAAGACAAATGATTTCTACAATTTTGATGATGGCACTGCCCTGGACGATGAAGGTATTGATGTTACCTTGGACACAGATCAAGTAAACGCGATCACGTCTGTTTATGCTGGACGTCATTTACAAATCTTTACAACTGGTGGTGAATTTACTATTAAAGATGTACCAATTACCCCGGCCAAGGTTGCGGTAAGACGTGAAACTTTATTTGGATCTAGCGCTGTTCCACCAAAAACTATTGATGGATCTGTCATATTTATAGATCGAACAGGTAAGTCAGTCAGAGAGTTTTTATTTTCCTATAATGAGGACTCCTACACGTCTGGAACAGTTTCATTACTTGCTTCTCATTTACTCAATTCCCCGGTCGATATGGACGTTTCCAAAGGTACGTCTACCGACGACGCAAACTACGTTTATTTCGTTAATGGGGACGGCACAGTAGCCGTTTATAACACTTTAAGAGCTCAAGAAGTTAGTGGTTGGACAAAGTGGACTACAACAGGTGAAATAGAGTCAGTTGCAGTGGTTGTTGATGAAGTTTATTTTGTGGTGAAACGAACAATCAATGGATCAACTGTTCGCTACTTGGAGCAATTAGATCCAGATAGTTATACAGATGCAAATAAAACTGTCACTTTAGGATCTCCTGGAACTGCAGTCACTGGATTAGCTCACTTAAATGGTCAATTATCTCGCGTTAGAGCAGATGGCGAAGTTAGAGCGAATGCAACCCCAGCGTCCGGGGCAATCACCCTGGCAGAAACAGGAACAGTTATTGAAGTTGGCCTGGACTACTCAACTACTATTAAAACCATGCCGCTCAATATGGACTTCGATGATGGTCCAACATTAACCAGGAAAAAACGAATTGTAAAAGTCATACCAAATGTTTATCAATCTTTAGGAGTTAGTATCAATGGAGATCGGTTTATAGATCGCAACTTTGGTTTGTCTTTAGATAGCGCACCAACAGCATACACAGGGTTAAAAGAAATGTATTTATTAGGGTGGACGGACTTGGCCCAGGTCACGATTACCCAAACAGATCCAACACCAATGACTGTTCTAGGGTTGGCAATAGAGGTAGAAGCGTAATGGGAATGTTAATGGCAATTATGAGTGCTTCACAAAGTATTCAAGCTGGTCACGCAAAAGAAGATGCGTATAAAAGAGATGCGGAACGTGAAAAATTTGCAGCAAAAGATAAAGAGATCCAAAGAAAGAAACGATTGGTCGCAGCTCTAGCAACACAGAACGCAGTCAGAGGAGCTCAAGGTGTTAGAGCGTTTGAAGGATCCTCACTAAATATGATGAACCAAGACGTTGAAACATTTGAATACGATCAAGATATGGGTGCGGCTAATCTAGCAATGACGACACAATCGTTATTAGAATCTGGAAAAGCTGCCAGGAGATATGGTTATGCAAGCGCAGCAAATACATTATTAGATAGTGCTAGTCGAGTGACAGCGAGAGGATAACTATGGCAGAATTAACAAGATACCAAAGATCGGAAGCTGCCCAGGCAGTACCCACTTCTAAGGCAGCAGCAGATTATGGTTTTTCCCTGGCTGAAAGACTACGATCATTCTCAAATCAACAACATAATCGTGAGGACCAACAAGCACAAATAGAAGGTAAACAAGCTGGATTAACTGCAGCCAGTGGAAAGTTAGGTGGTCTTGATCTCAGTGATAACTCAACAATAAGATCAAGAGCATTTAACGCTGGCGCTCAACTGTCACATGCAGCTCAGATTAAGATTGATATTAATGAGAATGTATCCAGGCTTAACCAAAAATATCAATATGATATGGAAGGATTTCAGACAAACGCTGCTGCCTATAAAGAAGGCTTATTGTCAAAAGTAGATCCAACGATGAGAGCACTGGCTGAAGCTGATCTTAATACTGCTATTTCTACTGGGACTATTAATATTGGCGAAGTTCTTTATAAAAAAGAGCGCTCAGAGCATGTTGCTTCAATAAAAAAAGCAATCACTATTGGAGAAGAGCTAACGCTGCAGTTATCAGCAAATGGTGATATTGAAGGCGCAGACTCTCAGATCGATCAAATTAGAGCAGCAATACAAGAAGGCATCAATCAGAATCTACCTGGTATTGATCAAGCTTACATGGATAGTTACCTAGCTGGGTTAAGTGAGTTAGCTGATAAGGAATTGATCTTTGGTGTATTCAAAAGAGAATTAGAAGAGAATGGTGTCGACGCTGCTGAAGCTGCACTTAAAGCATTTAGCGAATACCAAGATCCATTAATCAATGACAATGGTGATGAAGTAAGTATTCTACCAGCCACTAAAAGAACGATTATTACTGGCATGGAAACACTTATTAATAGAGAGAAGGCTGATCAAAATGCTTTAATTGCAGCAGAGAACGCAGAACATAATGCAAAGAAAAGAGTCCTTAAAGATGAGGTTACTCAACACATAAAAGCTTTAGATCTAAATCAATTCCCAGAAACTTTAGAAGATCTTAAAAAACAACTGGTAGGTTTTCCAGAGCTTCAACGCGATCTAGCCAGGGCAGAGTGGGAAGCTGCTAATGCTAAAGTCTTTATGACAAACACTCCAATAGGTATGCAGTACCAGATTGCTGAATTAAATAAAGAGAAAAATCTTTCTCCAGACAAGGCTCAGTTACTAGAGCGAATGAAGGCAATTTATGCAGACACAACAAGTAGGATGGAAACAGATATTCTTGATTTAGCTGTCGAGCAAGGCATTATTAGTGAGTTATCAATTCTTGATTGGACAGATGAAAATGCTATAAAAGATAGAGTCTTGCAGTATAGAACAGCACAAGGTCATTACGGAACTTCGGGCGGATCTCCCTTAACTGAATTAGAAAGCACTGAATTAGTAAAGCTGATGTCAGATCCAGAAACTTCAGCCATAAGTAAGCTGAATTTGCTAAGAGTTATTAACGAAGGATTTGGTGATGCTTCTTCGGATCTATTTGAAGATCTATTTGATAAAGCTGCACCAGAGTACATTATGGTTGGCGAGTTAATAAATGAATCAACAGCTAGTGGAAATGTACGGCTACTGAATATTGGTGAAAATATCTTATTAGGTATGGAAGCTATTGAAAAAGGCATAGTCGATGTAGATCCAGATCTTAAAGGAATAATTCTGAATACATTAGGTAATGCTGCGGGTGAAAATCCAGATTACACACAAATGGTTATTGAATCTGCAATGGCTTTATATGTCAATGAGCATAAAGGAAACACAGACGTCACAGTGGATATGGAAAAAGAAGTTGAGAAATATATAACGCAACTTACAGGTGGTGTATTAGAGATCAATGGTACAAAAATAATTGCACCAAAAAGAGGTATTACTGAAGAGATGTTTGAAGAGCGTCTTGATGGACTAAGGCGAAATGATCTTAATGCAATGGGTGGTGTTGATCTTAGTCGTTATACAACTGCAGTAGCACTAGAAGAAGCTAAAGATGGCAGATTTATTAGTGTAGGCCAAGGTAAGTACGTAATTGTTATTAATGAAGGTCCTCCAGCAGAGCTATTAAGAAATAAACATCACGAAACATTTGAATTTACTTATGACACTTTAGCGGGAGATAAAAAAACCTGGCATGAAGATGGGTTTGTTGTGGATTATAAAAAATTGGATGAAGAAAAAGCTGCTGCTGATGCTGCTAAAGTTGCTGCCGAAGAAGCTGCCGAAGAAGCTGCCGAAAAAATTAAACAAGAGAAATATGAAGAAAAAGCCGAACAACAGCTTTTAGAATCAGAAGAGAGATTGAAAGCGGGCGAAATGAATGAGTCTGTAAGTGCAATAATTCAAAACATAGAAGATGCTAAAGCTAAAGAGGATGAAGCGCGACTTCTGAGTCAAAAATTAAAAGAAGCTAAGAAAAAAGAAAAAGAAGCTAAGAAAAAAGCAGAGGCAGATGCGAAAACAGCAGCACTTTTAAAAAGGAAAGCAGAGCTTGAAGAACATCAAAAAAAATTAAAAGCAGAAATTGCAAAATTAGCTGCATCTGAAGCCAAAAAAGAAAAAGAGCAAGAAGAAAAAGTTAGGAAAAAACTAGCTGAAGCAAAAGCTGCATTAGAAGCTCTTAAAGCGGATGAGAAGTAAATGGGTGTACTAGATTCCGGATCCCGCGATTACTTAAATAGAACCAATTTCTATAGTGACAAAACTCCTGGTGTCGCTGGTCTTGAAACAACATTTAAAGATAACTTTACAGCGTCTGCAGAAAGTTTCGCATTTCACTTCAAATCAACTTCTGAGAGTGAAGTTATGGGTGAGTTGATTAATAGTCAATTAGATTTAATTTATCAAGAACAAAATCCAGATATACGCTTTAATCCTAAAGTTGCAGCAGAAGGCCAAGCACCAACAAAAAGAGATACAACCTTACTAGAAAAACTTGCTATTGCCCCATTTGCGATACCTGTAATGGCAAACGCTATGGGTAAAGGCGCTTCGTGGGACGACTTTGGTTATGAAGGAAAGAAGAAATATTTTAAAGATCTAACTCCAATGATCCTAGATCTGCAAGAACAATTTCCAAATTCACAAATTAAAACCTGGGATCAAATTATGAATGAAGCCAGGAATGAATCTCAAAGATTAAAAGAAGTATTATCACAAGTGTCAAATAACAGAACTTGGAGTGGAGTAGCTGGCATGCTCACAGGTGTTATGAAAGAAGCACTTACAGATCCTTTTGTTCTAGCTTCACTACCTCTGGGTTGGAAAAAAATTACAGGTGGTACAAAATCATTAAATGCGCTGAAAGCATTCTATACAGAATTTTTAATTGGTGCTGGATCTGAAACTCTTATACAACCTTTTGTGATGGATTGGTCAGCCAAATTAGAAACCCCCTGGGTTTTAAAAGATGCAGTTGTAACCATAATGACTGTTGGTGGATTTGCTGGAGTTACCAGGGCAGCTGGTAGTTATGTAGTTGATTTAGTAGAAGCTGGAAAGGCAGCTAAGAAATTAAGAGCTCAAGGTGAACACGTAAAAGCAGATACCCTGGAGAATTATATTGATCTGTTTAATAATGCTCCAACAGCAAGAACTGTTTTAGATCAAGATATTCAATTAAAAGCTATTGATGATATGCAAAAAGCTATTGATTCTGGAAGAGTGGGTGAGGAATTAAACGTCGAAATAGAAAGAATTGCAAAAGAGTCTGGTTTAGATTTAGATCTCCCAGTATTAAGCAAAGAAGTATTAGAAGATATAAAAAAGAATGCTAGTTTTAACCAGGGCAAGAAAATCGGTGTTGCCGATGGTAAAGGTTCTTTAGAGCCTAACTTACTCAAATTAATTAACAGTCAACATGGTTCAGAAGCTGTAGAAAGATATATTAAAGAAGTATTTGAAGTAGCAAAAACAAATGTAAAAAATAGCACAAAAAGTGAAAAAGACAAAGCTAGGTTGACAAAGGCTTTGGAAGAGCAACTTGAGCGAGAATTAGTAGATGTGCGCGAAAGAATAACTAAAGTTGATGGCAAGCCAGAAGTTATAAAACCTAAAAAAGTTATTTATCATGGAACAAATACAAAATTTGATGAGTTCGATTTAGAAAAAACTGCGGATGGAACTGTTTGGTTTACAAGCAATAGAGAAAAGCTTCAGTCTGGCCAATATGATGGTGTCGGATCATCAAAATATATTGTTGAAAGAACAATTGATGAAGATCAATTAAAGCTTGCTGATTGGGATATGTACGATAAACATAGCACTCAAGAGTTAATGGATATGGGTTACGATGGGTTAAGGCTAGTTGACAAAGATGAAATAACTTACAGAATATTTGATCCTACAAAATTAGGAAGAGTAGCAAGCACTACACCAGAAATTGGCAAACCAGTTAGGCTGCAAGATCTTGATGAATCTTCTATACAAAAAGCTGAATTTGAATTTAGATCTCAACAAAGAAAATCTAATTTTAGTGTTGAGGAATATCATAAAAAAGCAAAACCATTACAAAAACAGTTTGAAAAAATTGGCAAAGAAATTGCTGAAGATCTAGGAGATGCTGTTTTATTTTTAAGTCCAGGCATAAAAAAATTAAAAGATGTTAGAAGAAAAGTAAAAGATAAATACAGAGGAAAAACTGGACGACTAACTGATGTTATAAGAATGGGTTTTGCAGTTAAAGATTATGCTGACACTGTCAAAATAATTAAAACAATAAGTCACAAGTATGAAATTTTAGATGAAGGCTTTGTAATGAATGGAGCTGGATATTTTGATCATAAATTAATAGTCCGTTTTAAAAATGGACAAATTGGTGAAATCCAGATGTGGGAGCCACATTTATTAGCAGCTAAAGAAGGTAAAGAATATGTAGATGATCTATTTACCAAAGATATGAAAGAGTTTATATCTGACTTTGACGTGCCTTTAAGAAAAGATAGTGGTCACGATATATATGCAAAACAAAGAGAATTGTTAGTAGATGGAGTATTACCGCCTAAGAATAAAAAGAAAGATGCTGAGCTAGCTAAAAAACAATTTAAGCTTTATTCTCGTGCCAACCATTTTTCAAAGACTTCATGGAAAACAGCTTTAGATAGAGTTTTACCAGAATCCATTACATCAAGAGGTGAAACCGGCACCCAATTACCTGGAAGATCTGGATCGTCAATTGTAAATGCTAATAAAGATCCATCTGGTGGTCCTACGACAACTGCCGGGAAGCCTTCCCAATTGAACCAATCAACTACATCTTCATCATTAAACATAAATTCTACCTCTAAGAATATTATAACAGGTGATACAGAGCGTATCTTATCAAATGATCCCGAATTGCCAAGAATCATGGACGAAGAGGTCATTGAAGCACAGCGCATTATTGATGAAGCTGGTGATGAATTTGAGATCCCATTTACTGCAATTGATGATCTCGGTAATGAAACTACTGTTATTCAGTCAGTCAAAAAAGTCTTTAACGATTTAGATGAAGAAAAGAAACAATTAGATGCTCTTAATAAATGTATGGGGAGGGCAGCATAGTGGCTACTTTAATTCAATGTATTAATGAAGGGCAAGCTGCTAATACTCTCCCAGAAGAGCTTGCAGTAGAATTAGGTGGATCTCTTGACAAGTTTATTGCTAAATATATTAAAGAAGGTTTAGATCCAGGAGCAGCCAAGAGAATGGCACAAAAAGATGTCATTGACGCTAAGATGTCTGAGCTTGCATTAAGGCGACGTCAAAAAGCATTACAGATCATTAAAGTAAAAGAAGCTATAGATGCAGCTGAAGCTCATCCTAAAAGTTTTAGACGAGGGATTGTTTCAATTATTACTAAAGATCTTCAAGATATTTTAAGTGAAACAAATATTGATCTAAGAGCAAACACAATTCTAGGTCAATTCCACATGAAGATCGCCAGAGGTATGGAAGCCTTTAGAACAAAAACGCTTGGATTGCGCCAGGATAAAGCGGGCATGAGAGATGTTGTTCGTGAAATAGAAGGCCATAACACAGGTAATAAAACAGCCAAAGAATTTGCAGAACAGATTGCAGAGGTATTTGAAGATGCCAGGATTCGTTTTAATCGCTCGGGTGGTAATATTAGAAAATTAGAGAACTGGTTTCCTCACTGGTGGGATCCTAAACTTATAGCAAAAATAAGCAAAGAAGATTTTATTAATCAATTTGGATCTAAGCTAGATCGAGAAAGAATGATTAATCATCTTGGCATTCCAATGGATGATGCTGAAATAAGGGTTTTGTTAGGTAACGCTTACGATGATATAAAGACCAATGGTTTGCATAGTATGGAACCTACTATGGGTGGCGGGGGAACAAAGCTTGCTAATAGACACCAGGAACACCGAGTATTAGTATTTAAAAATGTAGATGATTGGCTAGATCTAAATGACTCTTATGGACGTCCAGATCTATACACAACAATGATGGACCATTTATCCAACATGAGTCACCAGATCTCCATGTTAGAAGTATTAGGTCCAAATCCACAAGCTACCTATAACTATTTAAGAACCATGGCACAAAAGAAAGGAGCTTCTGAGCCTGGACTTGCTTCACTAGATGCTTTATGGAATGTTGCGTCTGGCAAGGTTAATAACACTGTATGGGTTGCTGGTGCTGATTTTATGAAAACGACCAGGAGTTTATTGGTAGCTGCACAATTAGGTGGAGCATTCCTATCTTCTTTAAATGATCCCTGGATCGCCAGAATGACTGCCAAGATGAATGGTATTCCAGTAATGAAAGTATTTTCAGAAGCGCTGCGTCAATTTAATCCAGCCAGTAAAGCGGATCGAATAGCAGCTGTTGAAATGGGTTTGGTTGCTGAAGCTTGGACAACTCGCGCCCTGGCAGCCAATAGATTTACGGAATTAACTGGTGCTGACTTTGCAGCCAAAGCAGCTGATTTTACGATGAGAGCTTCCCTTCTCTCTCCCTGGACCGACGCATTAAGAAAAGGCTATGGCATGGCTACCTTTTCACAAATGGCAAAAGACTCTACGAAATCATTTAAAAATCTACCAAAGAAACGTCGAGAAGCTTTAGAGAGATACAGAATTACTTCAGAAGAATGGGACATGATTAGAGCCACTGAAGCTATTAATCATAAAGGGGCAAAGTATTGGTCCATAGAAAATTTATTAAAACGAGAAGATCTTGATCCAAAAGTAAAAAATACATTAACTTCAAAAGTTCATGAAATGGTATTAGGTGAAGTTGATCATGCAGTTTTAATGCCAGATTTTAGATCTCAAGCAATTGCTACCCTGGGAGCAAGAAGAGGTGGTTTAGGTGAAGTAACCAGGACAGTAGCTATGTATAAGTCATTTCCAGTTCTTATGATTACTAAGCAACTTTATAGAGGAGCTTCACAAAGAGCTTTAGGTAGCAAGTTACAATACTTAGCAGAGCTATCAATTGGGTTGATGGTGTTTGGTGCTATTGCGCTCCAGGCTAAAGAAATAGCTAAAGGAAGAAACCCAAGAGATATGACCGATCCAAAGTTTTGGGCAGCTGCACATCTTCAAGGTGGTGGCCTTGGTATCTTTGGTGATTTCTTACATTCAGATCAATCAAGGTTTGGAAGTAGCTTTACAAAAACATTAGTCGGCCCAGGATTTGGATTAGTTGATGATCTTGCGAAATTAAGTATAGGTAATCTACAAAAATTTGTTTCTGGTAAAGATACAAATATTAGCGCTGATATGATACAATTCCTACGACGTTATACACCTGGTAGTTCGGTGTGGTATATAAGAGGAGTCTATGAACGTGCTATTTTAGATCAATTACAAAAAATGATGGATCCTAAAGCATACAAGAAATTTAGGAATCAAATGAAGAAAAGACAAAAAGATTATGGACAATCTTATTGGTGGAAGCCAGGATCGGCTACACCAGATAGTGCGCCAGACATGACACAAACAGGAGTTTTATAAATGGCAACATTAACAGTAGGTGATATAACCCCAAGAGCTCAGTACACTGCTACCGCTAGTCAGACGACATTTGCGTATGCTTTTCCAATATTTGTTAATACGGATATAAAAGTATATATTGGATCAACACTTAAAACACTAACAACCCATTACACTGTTACTGGTGCTGGAACGTCAAATGGAGGAAATGTTGTCCTGGGTACTGGCGCTTCAGTTGGAGAGATTGTAACGATCTATAGAGATGTTCCAGTATCAAGAAGTTCTGATTACCAAACTGGTGGAACCTTCCGCGCTGAAACATTAAACGACGATCTGGATAAGGTTGTCATGATGGCCCAGCAATTAGAAGATCAAGTTAATAACAATACTTTAACTGTTGATCAGTTTGATGATACATCTATAGATCTAACGCTTCCAGTTAAAAATACACGTAAAGGAACAGTCCTGGGATTCAATGCAACAACAGGAGCTCCAGAAGCTGGACCAACTATTGCGAATGTTAATAGTCTTGCAGATATAACAACAAATATAAATACAGTAGCTGGAATTGCTGCTAATGTGACCACTGTTGCTGGAAACAATGCAAACGTATCTACAGTAGCTGGCATAAATGCTAACGTATCTACAGTTGCTGGCATAGCTTCTAATGTAACAGCTGTAGCTGCAGATGCTACCGATATTGGAGCTGTTGCTGGAAAAGCGACAGAGATCGGAAGATTAGGTACTGCCGATGCTGTGGCTGATTTAGCTATTTTAGGAACCGCGGATGTAGTCGCAGACCTTAATACTTTAGGAACTGCTGATGTCGTAGCGGATCTAAATACATTAGCTACCGCAGACGTAGTTAGTGATCTAAATACATTAGGTACCGCGGATGTAGTTTCAGATATGAACACCCTAGCTTCATCTTCTAATGTAACCAATATGAATACCCTAGCTGGTATTTCTGGAAACATAACAACTGTTGCGGGAATTTCTTCTAACGTAACTTCAGTTGCTGGAAACGCTACTAACATAAATGCAGTTGCAGCTGATGCTACAGATATTGGAGCAGTTGCAGCCAAGGCAACAGAAATTGGAAGATTAGGAACCGCAGACGCTGTAGCAGATCTTGCAATATTAGGTACTGCAGATGTTGTATCTGATATGAATACTTTGGCGACTGCCGATATAGTTAGTGATATGAATACCCTGGCTAACTCTGACATTATTTCTGATTTAAACACATTAGCTACTTCAGACATTGTTAGTGATATGAATACCCTGGCTACCAGCTCTAATGTAACCAATATGGATACAGTCGCTACTAATATTTCAAATGTAAATACAGTAGCTGGAATTAACTCAAATGTAACCAGCGTTGCTGGTGCTTTAACAAACATAAATACAACAGCTACCAATATAGCTGACGTTAATAGTTTTGCTGAAAAATATAGAATAGCTGGCTCTGCTCCTACTTCATCTTTAGGTGAGGGTGATCTATGGTGGAACTCAACATCTCACGAATTAAGAGCTTATAACACTGGATCAAGCACTTGGGCAGCAACAGCACCTTCAGCAGCTAACCAAGCAAACATTGATATTGTGGCTGGTGACCTTGTTTATTCTGAAGATTTAGGTTCTATTGCAGTAGCGGTTACTACAGGTTCTGGTAACTCAATATCGACTGTTGGAAATGCGATAACGAATGTCAATACAGTAGCTACTAATATTGCTAATGTTAATCTTGCTGGTGGATCAATTGCAAATGTAAATACTGTAGGAGGAGCAATAGCCAATGTTAATTCTGTTGCTGGTAATGCTACTAATATTAATGCTGTTGCAGCAGACGCTAGTGATATTGGTGCTGTAGCTGGAAAGGCAACTGAAATAGGTAGACTCGGAACAGCTGCTGCCGTAGCCGATTTAGCAATTTTAGGAACTGCCGATGTTGTAACCGATCTTAATGTTTTAGCAACAGCAGATGTAGTAACCGATATGAATACATTAGGTACAGCAGACAATGTAACTAATATGAATACTGTTGCTGATTCAATCGCTGATGTTAATCGATATGCTAATGAATACACAATAGCTTCTTCTGCCCCAGGGAGTCCAAGTGAAGGTGATCTGTGGTACGACTCAACGAACAATGTATTGAAATACTATACAGGATCTACTTGGGGAACTATTAGTGCTGGCATAAGTGATGTGGCTTCAGATACCACACCACAATTGGGCGGTGCTTTAGATGGTCAGAATAACAACATGACTAATATAGGAACCATTTCGGGTTCTAATTTACAACTTGACTTTGGAGGTCTATAAATGAGTAAACTTTTACAACTAAGAGGCGGAACGACCTCCCAGCACTCTTCGTTCACAGGAGCTGTTCGAGAAGTAACAGTTGATACAGACAAAGACACTTTAGTAGTCCATGATGGTTCTACTGCTGGTGGCTTTGCTTTACCTAGAACTGGTGCTGAAATAGTAGCTCTAGTCGAAGGGACTTCAGATTCAAACACATTTACAGATGCTGATCATACTAAGTTAAATGGTATAGCTGCAAGTGCAAACAACTACACTCACCCAAACCATTCTGGAGAGGTGACATCGACAGCAGATGGAGCTACTGTAATAGTAGATAACATTGTAGATGAAGCTAATTTAAAGATTTCAAATGCTGGTAGCAATGGTCAGTTTCTTAGTAAGCAATCGGGCGATACAGGTGGCTTAACTTGGGCCACAGTAACAATGGAAGATTTTATTCCTAATGGTACTGTTATGTGTTTCTTCCAATCAGCAGCACCAACAGGATGGACAAAATTAACATCCCAAAATGATAAGGTACTAAGAGTTGTTTCGGGAACTGGAGGTGGAACTGGAGGTGTTTGGGCAACAGCTAGTGGATTAACAACAGACTCTCAAGGCGCTCACACGCATACTTCAGCAGCACATACTCACACATCAGCTGCCCATACTCATGGAGGTGGATCTTTAGCTGCTGGAGCACATACATTATCCATAAGTGAGATGCCTTCTCATGGACACCCTTGGAGAGAGCACCCATCAGGTGGCCATGGTTCAAGTGGTACCAGTGGTGGTTTTATGACTAATGATGCAATACATGGAGCTTACCTTGCTTCACAGACAAGTACAGATGGGCCATCTACAGCAGGCGCATCCGATTCAGTTCAAATTGGTGGACAAGGTGGAAGTAGTTCTCACTCTCACAGCTTATCGGGAACTTCAGCATCAACTACTCCAGGAGCTACAGGCTCAACTACTCCAGGAGCTACTGGTTCGGCTGGAGCACACACACATACAATAACTGCACCAGCATATATTGATGTGATTATTTGTAGTAAAGACGCATAGGAGATAGTATGACAACATTAACAATAATAAAAGACGATAAAACAGTAATAGTAGATGGTGAGTCGTTAACACTTGATGCAGTTGTATTAGCATCAAATGTTCACGCAGTACAGTTTGATGGTACGAATGGTGAGATTGAATATAATGATGGCACACCAAATGAAGCTATAACAAGCATCGCTGCTTATTCCACCATTACAGACGATCACGCAACCAAAAAAGCAGCATTAGATAAGGATGAATCGGATGCACGAGATGTTCTTTTAGCAGAAGCAGAAACTTACAAATGGAAGAGAGAGCAAGAATATCCCGATTGGCACGAACAATTTGATGACATTTATCATAATGGTATTGATGGATGGAAGGCTTCAATTAAAGTAATTAAAGATAAATACCCTAAACCAGATTAATCTTTAGTAACTCGGGGAGGGTGAGAGCATGTTTCAGAAAAAGAAACCAATAAAAATTGAGTTTGTAAGTAGGATAAAAGGTGTAGCAGAGATGTTTCCTATACTAGAAGCTAGTCAGTACAAGCGAAAGTGGGTTAATACTGCAATGGCTAACTACAAAGAAAATCGTCAAGAGATGCAAAAGCAGACTCATGTTGTGCGATGCCCAGGCATCTTTTCATTATTAAAGCGAGGTTATATTATTACTTCTTGGTGTGATGTTTCTATAACAACTAAAAAAGGCCAAGAAGGATTTGATTGGAAATTACCAATGAAAGCAGACCATGAGGGTATGTATGATGTACCTCCTATTGATGCTCAATTAGATGATTTAGCAAAGTGGATTCCTAAACGAGATGGACAGATAAAAACTCTTGTAAAGATTAATTCACCTTTAAATGTTATTGCACCAAAGGGAGTAAAGTTTTTAATTTTACCTGTACCTTATCCCGACCAGTTTGACTTTGAGTGTGCAACTGGAATTTTAGATCCAGCAGAATCAATTGAATTAAATGTACAACTAAATTGGCACAAAGAAGATGGTGAAGTAATAATAAAAGCTGGAACTCCTCTTGCCCATTTAATTCCTCTTTACGATAGTGAAAGAGAAGTAGAGATTATCAATAGAGATGCTACTGAAAAGGAACTTGAATTTATAAAAAAAGTAAATAATATAAACGCTTTTACTTTTAGTCCAAGCATACACAAGTTTAGACACAGAATGAAAAATATGTACGCAAATTACTTTTTGGATTAGATTATGCCAAAGGGAAAGAATGAGTTAGAAGTAGAATTTACTTGTCCACTAGGAAGCGAATGTGAAGAGATACGTGATAATAAAATTTATAGATGTATGTGGTACACCAAGATGGTTGGTTTAGATCCAAACACAGGTGAGCACGTAGATGATTGGTCTTGTGCTATATCTTTTATGCCAATGTTACAAGTTGAAATGTCTAATACTAATAGAAGTCAATCAGCAGCACTTGAATCTTTTAGAAATGAAACAGTAAAAGGACAAGCTGAATTTAATAAATTAATAGGTAGTAAGGTTATGCCTAAAGGAATTGAATAATGAGCGACAGACTGCGTAACAATATTTTGGCACTTTTCGTGGTGGTGTCGTTTTGGATTATATCCTTTTCGGCTATTGCTGCTGATCCTATTGTTTCGGAGTCAACTGTAATTTCAAGTGGTACACAAACGACTACAGTTAAGTCACCACCGCCCTCGGCTATAGCATCTCAAATAACTAGTAGCAGTTCAGATTTTTTATGTACTGTTTCTGCAAGTGCTGCTGTACAAACGCAGATACTCGGATTAAGTTTTGGTGGGTTTCACACAGAAGAGAATTGTTTGTTA
>Ga0206678_10001469_pt1 | contig 15284 bp, 9 predicted proteins | sample M180m12015metaG_FD_155453 | JGI IMG/M metagenome (GOLD analysis project Ga0206678, IMG submission 155453) | Ammonia-oxidizing marine archaeal communities from Monterey Bay, California, United States - M1 80m 12015 | ecosystem: Environmental > Aquatic > Marine > Intertidal zone | place: USA... | reverse complement strand
TTGATCCTGTCGCCATGTGACAAGGTCCTGCATGTCATCCCAAGCTGCGCGGATGCCGTTTTCGTGAAGGGCTGACACCATCACTGCCTTTGGATAATTTTGCGGATCCTGAGGGCGTTTTCGCAAAAGCCGCAAAGCGCCCGCGTAATCTGCGCAGGTGCGCGTTGCTGCCGGTTTCAGATCTCCATCAGTTTTGTTCACAAGGATCATGTCGGCCATTTCCATAATGCCGCGTTTGACCCCCTGCAATTCATCCCCGCCGGCGGGTGCCAACAGCAAAATAAACAGATCCGACATTTGCGCCACAACCGTTTCGGATTGCCCGACACCGACCGTTTCGATCAAGATAACATCAAATCCCGCCCCTTCACAAAGCGCGACAGCCTCGCGGGTCCGGCGCGCCACGCCACCCAGATGCGTCTGGCTCGGCGACGGTCGGATAAAGGCACGAGCCTCTCTGCTCAGGCGATCCATGCGCGTCTTGTCCCCAAGGATCGATCCGCCCGACCGCGCTGAACTGGGATCAACCGCAAGCACAGCCACGCGCAGGCCCAGCCCAACCAACATCATGCCAAAGGCTTCGATGAACGTTGATTTGCCGACACCCGGCGTGCCCGACAGGCCGATGCGCAGTGCCTGCCGGTCTTTGGGCAAAGCTGCGAGCACATCACGCGCCTGCACCCGCTGATCTGCGCGTGTGCTTTCGACAAGCGTTATGCCACGGGCCAGAGCCCGCCTTTCGCCCTCTGCGATCCGTTTCGCCAGTTCGGTTGTATCCATCGACCCTAGCCTTTTGCCTCTGCTATCGTTTCTGGGAAAGCAGCGCGCAAATGTCCAGTGTTGGCGCGCGCGATGGTATGGGTCATAACACCTGACATGATTGCCGCTGAACCCTTGCCCATCGATGCAATACTGCCTGAGTTGCTGGACAACCTTCGTGCCTGCGGTCGTGCTGTGTTGCAAGCCCCACCCGGGGCAGGCAAGACAACGCGCGTACCGTTGGCAATGCTCGACGCGGAACTTACGGCAGGCAAAATCCTCATGCTCGAACCGCGCCGCCTTGCTGCTCGTGCAGCTGCGGAACGTATGGCTGCATCGCTTGACCAAAAGGTTGGCCATACCGTGGGCTACCGCATACGCGGCGAAAGTGCCGTAGGTCCTGTTACCCGAATCGAGGTTGTAACCGAAGGCATCCTAACGCGCATGTTGCAGGATGCACCTGATCTGCCCGGCGTTGGGGCCGTGATTTTTGACGAGTTCCACGAGCGTTCTTTGAATGCAGATTTAGGTTTAGCCCTGTGCCTTGAGGTCACCGATGCGCTCCGCGATGATCTTATCCTGTTAGCGATGTCTGCCACGCTGGATGCGGGACCTGTCGCTGACGTGATGCGGGCACCTATCCTGACATCCGAGGGCAAAAGCTTTGATGTTGAACCGCGCTGGCTGCCCACGCCGATGGCAAAGGACATGCGCTTTGAGGTCGGCATGACCGACCTGATCCTTAGCGCTTTTGCTGAAGCGCACGGCAGTTTGCTAGCCTTTCTTCCGGGCGAGGGAGAGATCCGCAAGACTGCGGCGATGCTTGATGGCCAGACAGGCAACGTCCCTGTCTATCCGCTGTTTGGGGCAATGGATTTCAAGGCGCAACGTGCTGCAGTTGCGCCGGGCAAGGGCCGCAAGATTGTACTGGCAACGTCGATTGCCGAAACCTCGCTCACCATTCCCGACATTCGCATTGTTGTTGATGGCGGCAGGGCACGGCGCGCACGATTCGATGCGTCTTCGGGCATGTCGCGGCTGATCACCGAGCGGGTCACCCGCGCCGAGGCAACCCAGAGGGCGGGTCGGGCCGGGCGCGTGGCCCCTGGCGTTGCCTACAAGTTGTGGACCCGGGGCGAAGAGGGTGCATTGGCGGCCTTTCCACCGCCTGAAATCGAGGTTGGTGATCTGAGCGCATTTGCACTTGAACTGGCCATGTGGGGCGGCGAGGCGCATGACATGCGCTTTGTCACACAGCCTCATGCGGGACGATTGGAAGAGGCCCGTGCAGTGCTTAGGATGCTGGGTGCCCTCGACGACAGTGCACGTATCACGGAACATGGCAAAGCGCTGGCGCGCCAGCCGTTGCACCCACGCCTTGCTCATATGCTGGTCACTGCGGGCGATCAGGCCGCCACGCTGGGTGCACTTTTGGCCGAGCGTGACCCGATGCGCGGTCGGGGCACCGATCTGGCGCTGCGGATGCGCGCGATTGCAGATCCAGCAGGTTTTGGGGATCGCGTGCATCGCGGCACCGTACAACGCATCCGCGATGAAGCCCGACGCCTCAAACGCACAGGCAAAAAGAACGTACTCAGCCTCGGTGCAATGGCTGCCCTTGCCTATCCTGACAGGATTGGGCTGCGCCGCGATGGCGATGCGCCGCGCTATGTACTGTCGGGGGGAAAGGGTGCGGTTCTGCCACAAGGTGATGCGCTTGTCGGACAGCGTTTGATCGTAGCCACCGATCTTGACGGAGACCCGCGGGAGGCCCGCATCCGGCAGGCGACAACACTGGCCCAAGACGATCTGGAGGGTCTGTTCGGAGATCAGATGACCTGGCATGATCTGTGCCATTGGTCGCGCCGCGAAAACCGGGTCCTGACACGAACGCAAAGGCGCTTTGGCGCGCTAATCCTAGAAGATCGGGCATGGAAAGGCGCACCTGCAGACGAGATCGCGCACGCCATGCTGGACGGAGTGCGCCACTTGGGTTTGCGGCCTTCACCTGCTGCGGCGCGACTGATGAAGCGGGCAGCATTGATGGACGACGGCTTTGCCGACCTTCGCGAAGCCGGTTTGATGGCCTCGCTTGAGGACTGGTTGTTGCCGCATCTGAGCGGCGTGCGCACGGGTGCTGATTGGAAAGATTTTGATATTCTTCCAGCGCTACAGGCTCTGTTGGGCTGGGATCGCATAAAAACACTGGATCGGGCTGTGCCTGGGCATTTCACGACGCCGTTGGGGCGCAACGTACCAATTGATTATGCCGAAGATGTGCCGGGCATCGCTGTGCGCCTGCAAGAGATGTTCGGGGTCACAAATCATCCGATGGTGGGCCGCAAGCCATTGCAGATCACGCTATTGTCACCTGCCCGCTGGCCCGTACAAGTGACATCTGACTTACCCCGGTTCTGGGCAACTTCCTATGACGATGTGCGCAAGGATATGCGTGGGCAGTATCCCAAACATCCGTGGCCCAAAGACCCGACACAGGCCGATCCAACCCTGCGCGCTAAACCCAGAAACTGATAGGTGATCACCAAGATCCGTGGTGGTGTCCCTCTTGGTCGGTACGCTCAAAACCGTGGGCACCAAAATAATCGCGCAGGCCCTGTATCATGTCCGCGGTGCCCCGCGATTGGCGCATACTATCATACCATGCTAGTGCCGCGGAAAGAGCAGGCACTGGTTGACCGTTCAGAGCCGCCGCAGCCACGACCCGGCGCAGACCGGGCATCGCGTCTTTCAGCTGCTCGGCCATCTTGGCGGACAAAATCATGTGCCCATGTGGGAGCGGCCCGCGAAAAGCCTCGGCAAATGTGTCCAGAAGGGCCGAGCGGATGATACAGCCTGCACGCCAAATCTCGGAAATGCGTGCCATGTCGAGCGACCATCCGAATGTGTCAGATGCGGCCGCCATGATCTGGAAACCCTGCGCGTGGGCAAGGATGCGTCCAGCATACATGGCCTCGAACAAATCAGTTTCGCTGGGCAATGTCGTCTTTTGTGCGCCCGAGGACAGGACATCGCTTGCCGCCAGCCTCATGGCCTTTTCCGACGACCACCCCCGCGCACCCACCGCGGCTTCGATGGTCGATGCCGACTGCCCCAGTTTCAATGCCTCGATCAGGGTCCAGCGACCGGTACCCTTTTGTCCAGCCTTGTCCAAAATCACGTCGATCATCGGCCCATCGGTTTCTTCATCGGTCGCCTGCAAAACTGTAGCTGCACTTTCGATCAAATAGGAATTGAGCGCGCCAGTCTGCCAGCTTTGGAACATTGCCCCGATCGTTGCAGCGGAATGCCCTGCCAGATCGCGCTGTATCCCATAGATTTCTGCTATCATCTGCATATCCGCATACTCGATGCCGTTGTGTACGGTCTTAACAAAGTGGCCGGCACCATCGGGACCCAAATGCGCAACGCATGGGTCGCCGTTGAACTTGGCAGCGATGGCTTCAGCCATGGGCTTGAACTGGGCCCAGGAATGCGCACTGCCTCCGACCATCATAGAAGGCCCACGACGGGCCCCTTCGGCACCGCCCGAAACACCCATACCAACGAAATCTATGCCTGTCCCGCTCAGGCGGTCCTTGCGGCTGCGGGTGCGGTTGAAATCAGCATTTCCACCGTCAATGATCGTATCACCCCGTTCCAGCAACGGCGTCAAAAGCTCTATCATTGCATCCATCGGATCGCCCGATGGGATCATGAACAGTATGGTACGCGGTGCCTTGAGCGAGCGTACAAAATTGCCAATATCTAGATGGGTGGTGACGGAGCCTGCGAGCAATTTAGCCTCGACTTCGACATCTATAACTCCATCGCTGTTTTGGTTCGAAATGGAGACGGCAAAGCCCTGCTCTGCAAAGTTGAGCGCCAACGCACTGCCCATGGTTCCGGTGCCAAAGACCCCGATATCCGCCTTTTCCATGTCTTTGCCCTTTGACGCTGCTTTCCGGGCCAACATATGCGGCGCAGCCGGGGGCACAAGCCTAACCGCCAATATAGAGGGGTATTGGGCTTGGTGGCCCTTTAGCTGCCGCCTGATACTGATTGATCAGGTGCCAGATGAGGGCACGCTATCGAGCAGCTAGATTTGGACTTGGCCGCCAGAATTTAAAGTGTTTATTCGTTGGGTAGAGTTTGCGCGCATTCAGATGCAAATGCGGCCAGCAGAAATATCAGACACCCAAGCACCAGCGCATAACTGCCTTTTGCGCATGCAAGCGGTTTTCAGCCTCGTCAAAGATCACTGACTGCGGGCCGTCCATCACTTCGGAGGTCGCTTCGTCATCTCGGTGTGCGGGCAGGCAGTGCATGAACAAGCTGCCCTGCTTCGCTTTGCCCATCAGATCAGCGTTCACTTGGTAACCACGCAATTGGTTGTGCCGCCGCTCGCGCGCAGATTGTGGATCATGCATCGAGACCCACGTGTCGGTCACCACAAGGTCGGCCCCCTGAACTGCAAGATCGGGGTCACGCTCGGTGGTATACAGCCCATTTAGGGCAGTCTCTGGGTCAAGCGGCTCGGGGCCGGTAAAGACGAGATTAAAATCGAACTGCTTGGCCGCATGGGCAAAGCTGGCAAAGACATTGTTGCCATCGCCACACCAGACAACCTTTTTGCCCTTGATCGGGCCGTTATGTTCTTCGAATGTCATCACATCGGCCATGATTTGGCAGGGATGGGTGCGGTTGGTCAGACCGTTGATCACCGGCACAGACGCGTATTCGGCCATCTCGAGCAGTGTCGCTTCTTCGAAGGTCCGGATCATGATCAGATCGACATAGCGGCTAAGCACGCGAGCGGTGTCAGCGATGGTTTCGCCGTGACCCAATTGCATGTCACTTCCCGACAGTACCATGGTTTGGCCCCCCATCTGTCGCACACCCACGTCAAACGAAACGCGCGTGCGGGTGGATGGTTTTTCAAAGATCAGCGCAACCATGTGACCGGCCAACGGCTGATCATCATCCGTGGTGCCCTTTGGACGGCCCAAACGAGCACTTTTCATGGCATGGGCGGTGTCGATGATCTGCCGCAGGTCTGCCTGTGGGGTGGTGTTAATGTCTAGAAAGTGGGTCATGGCGGTATCTCTTTTTGGAACGTGCCGGGGGCCAGCCCCCGGGCCCCCGGAGTTTATCTGGCAAGATGAAGGCGGATCAGGATGCGAGAATGGATGCAGCCGCATCGAGACGATTGATGGCTTCGCAGATCTCTTGGTCGGTAATAGTAAGTGGAGGCAGCAAGCGTACCGTGTTATCAGCCGCAGGCACTGTCAGAAGCTGATGCGCATAACCTGCGTCAACGACATCAGTGTTTGCGGTTTTGCATTTGATTCCCATCATCAGGCCTGATCCGCGGACGCTGTCGAAAACATCCGGGTGATTTGCGATCAGTCCTTCAAGTTTTTGGCGCAGCAAGGCAGCCTTGCGGTTAACGTCGGACAGGAATTCAGGGTCGGCGACGATATCAAGAACTTTGCACCCCACCGCACAGCCTAGAGGATTGCCGCCATATGTCGAGCCATGGGTGCCTGCCGTCATACCGCTGGCTGCGTTTTGCGTCGCAAGCACAGCGCCCAAAGGAAAACCCCCACCGATGCCTTTGGCGACCATCATGATGTCGGGGTCAATCCCGGCCCATTCATGCGCAAAGAGCTTGCCCGTTCGACCAACGCCGCACTGGACCTCATCAAGGATAAGAAGAATGCCTTTTTCATCGCACAGGTCGCGCAACCCTTTCAGGCAAGCATCTGGCAGCGGGCGGATGCCACCTTCGCCCTGCACTGGTTCAACGAGGATCGCAGCTGTCTTATCAGTGATTGCGGGCGCGATTGCATCGTGATCGGCAAAATTCAAATGGACAAACCCGGGCAGCAACGGGCCAAATCCCTTGGTCATTTTTTCTGCACCTGCAGCGGCGATGCCTGCTGCAGACCGGCCATGGAAGCTGCCTGAAAAGGTAATGATCTCGACCCTTTCTGAGTGACCTTGATCGTACCAATACTTGCGCGCCATCTTGACTGCGAGCTCGCAAGATTCTGTTCCTGAGTTGGTAAAAAATACCGTGTCGGCAAAGGTCGCATCGACCAATTTATCAGCCAGAGCCTGTTGTTGCGGAATATGGTAAAGGTTCGAGGTATGCCAGAGTGCTCCGGCCTGTTCTGTCAGCGCTTGTGTCAGCGCAGGATGCGCATGGCCCAGTGCGTTAACGGCGATCCCGGCACCAAGATCCAGAAAACGTCGTCCGTCTGCCTCGATCAACCAAGAGCCTTCACCCTTAACAAAGCTTAGGGGTGCACGGGAATAGGTGGGCAGAACAGAAGTGATCATCTGGATCATCCTTGAAAAGAAGCCAAAAGCGACATGCAAGCCTTGGTGCATGAGGCGGGCGGCCGGGTCAACAATTTATGAGTGGTAAGCGTGGGTGTCACAGAGAGCGACATCGCAGCGATCATCTGCGTTGATTACGTCAGGTGCGTTGTCGGAGGTGTGTCCAGTTGCTCATGCGGAGCTCGATAAACAAATTATTACAGCGGCACCATAGAAAAGTCACAAGAACAATTCACTTGCGCTAGCGCACCCGTAGGCGCAGGACAGACGACATGTATCGTGCCAAGCCCCACAACCCCGCTTTGGCGGCAGGTCTGATTGCGGTTGCGACTGCTTTCATCGCCGCAACAACGCTGATCGCCAAAGCGCTTGGTACCGATCAGTTCGGACCGGTGATACATCCGTTTCAAATCGTGTTTGGTCGATTTTTGTTTGCTTTTCTTGCATTTTCAATCGCGGTAGCAATTTTAAGGCCGACGTTGCAACGCCCTCACCTTGGCCTGCATTTGGCAAGGACACTTGGCGGATGGGCAGGGTTGACGCTCATGTTCGCTTCGGTTGCATACATCCCGCTGGCCGATGCGACCGCGATTTCATTCATCAACCCGGTCTTTGGCATGATTTTTGCGATTCCGTTCCTTGGTGAGCGGGTTGGTAAATGGCGCTGGCTCGCGGCAGGAATTTCTTTGATAGGTGCGATAATTCTACTTCGTCCAACACCTGACAGCTTTCAGCCCGCGGCGCTTTTGGCATTAGCGGCAGCGGTGATCCTAGGTGCAGAGCTGAACGTCATCAAAAAGCTGACCAGCCGAGAAAACCCATTTTCAATCCTTTTTGTGAACAATGCCATTGGGGTTGGGATCGCCGGAGTGGCTGTGATCTGGGTTTGGCAGGCCCCAATGCCTACACAGTGGGTTCTGATGGCGACACTGGGTGTTGCCATGGCGGTTGCACAAACCTGTTTTGTAAACGCTATGGCAAGAGCCGATGCGAGTTTTGTGGCCCCTTTTAGCTATGGCACACTGATCTTTGCCGCGCTTTACGATGTTGTGTTTTACGATGTGATCCCAGACCACGTGACATTACTGGGTGCGGCAATCATCATTTTGGGGGCACTTTTGCTAGCGTGGCGCGAGGGCCGCACACGACCGATCTCGGCCAAACCGTAACCGAACGAACATCCCTTGTAACTTTGGCACATGATATTAATATAAGGGTTGAAACTGAAGTAGAACCAGAGCGGCCCAAAAGCGGCCGCTCTTTTAGCTCAGAAAGCCACTGATGTCCTGGACTGATGACCGTGTAGAACTGCTGAAAAAGATGTGGGGCGAAGGCCAGTCGGCCAGCCAGATCGCAAAAGAACTGGGTGGCGTGACCCGAAATGCTGTAATTGGCAAAGTGCATCGGCTGGGCCTGTCTAACCGCGCCAGTGGCGGTGGCAGCACCAAGGCCGACGGCAAGGCAAAAGCTGCCCCTAAGGCAGAAGCCAGATCAAAACCGCAACCCAAAACGGAACCAGCGATCAAGCCGGCACCCGCGACTGAGACAAAAACCACGCTGCCGGCGCGTAAGCAGATTATCCCCGCTGGTCAACCGTTGCCCCCACAACCGTCAGCAAACGAAATCAGCCCAGAGGCGCTGGCCAAGGTCAATGAGGTCGAGAAGAAGGCCAAGAAAATCAGCCTGATGGAGTTGACCGAGCGGACGTGCAAATGGCCTGTGGGTGACCCTGCAACCGACGACTTTTGGTTTTGTGGGCTGCCGGTACAACAGGGCAAGCCCTATTGCGAGGCACATGTGGGTGTCGCTTTCCAGCCAATGTCATCTCGTCGGGATCGCCGACGTTGACCTAACCAGCGCTTAATACCCGGTTAAAACAAGCGCACTTATCATGCCTCGCGGACTTTGCTTGCGTGGTTTTCAAGTTGAGGCGCAATAAAGGTTAGTTTTATCGCCACCAAAAAGAAAAGAGGCACTTAGGGCTTAACTTTTTTCTGAGTGGCGAGGTCTAACAGGATAGGGCAGTCAGGCCGGTCATCGCCTGCACAGGATTCTACCAAATTGGTCAGAGTATTCTGCATGGATTTCAAGGCCGCGATTTTGTTTTCAATCTCGGCTAAGTGATCGTGAGCAATGCGTCTGACATCAGAGCTGGCGCGGCTGTGATCAGCCCAAAGGGCCAGCAAAGACCGGCAATGATCTATAGAGAACCCAAGGGCGCGGGCGCGGGCAAGAAATTGTAACTTTTGCACGTCAGAATCAGTAAAACTGCGATATCCATTAACGCTGCGCAGGGGCTGAATTAGGCCGATCTCTTCGTAGTAACGGATGGTTTTTGCCGATAGGTCAGCCGCTTTGCCCACATCAGAGATGTTCATGACCCGCCGACCTTGCGCAACCGCAGCGCGTTGCTAACGACAAAGACAGAAGACAGCGCCATGGCCAATGCCGCAAGCGCAGGCGACAGCTGTGGCCCACCCAATGGGACCAGCAGACCGGCGGCCAGTGGGATCAACAGAATATTGTAACCAAAGGCCCAAGACAAGTTTTGCCAAATATTGCGCAGGGTCGCTTGGCTAATTGACAATGCGCGCAGTACCGCATCGGGGTCAGACGACATCAAAACCACATCTGCTGCCTCGACAGCCGCATCACTGGCTCGATTCACTGCAAGGCCGACATCGGCGGCTGCCAGCGCCGGGGTATCGTTTATACCATCCCCTACAAAAGCAACCGCGCCGTATCTGTCACGCAGATCACGAAGTGCCGCGACCTTGCCGTCTGGTCGTGTGTTCCCAATAATAATGTCGATCCCAAGAATTGAACCGACATGGTCCGCCGTACTCTGCGCATCACCAGAGATCATTGCAATTTTGCGACCCGTCGCAGCGATCGCAGCCAAAGTATGCGCCGTGCCTGGTCTAATCGGATCACTGATCGCCAGGACACCTATATGTGCGCCGTCCATGGCCACGTGCACAGCCGTCACTCCGGTTGCGGCCCAGTCAGCGCCAATTTTATGCCACCTGTCTGATATTTGTATGCCCCTGCCTTGCAACAGTTCGATATTGCCAACATGAACCAGAAGCCCATCGACCGTTGCGCTTGCGCCCTTGCCCATGATTGCGGAAAAGCCTGTCACATCCTGTGCAACGGTCTCGGTGGCGGCAACGATTGCGCGCGCGATGGGGTGCTCAGAGCGGCTTTCGACGCCCGCCACAAGGTGCAGCAGTTGAGCGTGATCTGTGTCACAGGCGACGTCTGTGAGCATGGATTTGCCATCGGTCAAGGTACCCGTCTTGTCAAAGGCAATCACCTGCACATCCTGAAGCCGTTGAAGTGCCCCCCCCTTATGAAAAAGCACACCCAATTGCGCCGCCCGCCCTGTTCCAACCATGATCGACATGGGCGTGGCCAGCCCCATGGCGCAGGGGCATGCAATAATCAGAACCGATACAGCGGCCACAACGGCAGGTCCGAGATCGACCAATAACAGCCACGTTACAAAGGTCATAGCAGCAATGCCCAGCACTGCAGGTACAAAGCGGGCCGTAATGCGGTTGACCAGCGCTTCGATTGGTAGACGAGCAGCCTGTGCTTGTCCTGTGAGGGCAGCGATCCGAGCCAGTTCAGTATCGCGCCCGACATGCGTTGCGCGATAGGTAAGTGATCCTGTCGCGGCCAATGTGCCTGCGCTGACCGTATCGCCTGATTGTTTCAGCACCGGCGACGGCTCACCGGTTAGCATGGATTCGTCGAGATAGGTTTCACCGTCGACAACCACGCCATCAACAGCGACCCGCCCACCTGGCTTGAGGCGCAAAACATCACCCACATTGATCTGGTCGATTGAAACGGTGCGGGGCATTCCATTTTCGATAATTTCGGCGCTGTCAGGGCGCAGTCCAATCAGCCGGCGTACGGCATCTCCGGTCTGCCCCTTAGCTCGCGCCTCCAGCCAGCGCCCGAGCAGGATCAGGGTGACAATTACGGCTGCGGCCTCAAAATAGACGCCCGAAGGCGGCAAGAGACCCGGTGCAATAACAGCCCCCGCTGAAAAGATAAAAGCGGATCCAGCACCAAGCGCCACAAGCGCATCCATGTCTGGGCGCGCATGCCACAACCCCGGTATACCTCGCTTGAAAAACTCTGCACCGGGGCCGGCCAGCACCAAAAAGCTCAGAGCAAGCTGTGCTATGTGACTGTTTTGCAACCCCACAGCCGCAGCGATCCAATGGTGCAAAGGTGGATATAGGTGCCCGCCCATTTCCGCGACAAACACCGGCAAAGTCAGAACAGCAGCCCAGATGAACCGCCACAACAAGGCACGCGCTGGATCTTGATCCGGTGTGTCTGGCGTCGCTGCCGCTGCCGGATATCCGGCCTCGGTAAGAGCTGCGCGGACGACGTCCAGCGACCCTAAGGTTTCAATTGTCAGGCTATGTGTTGGCAGCGCAGCATTGGCGCTTAGTGTGCCCGGAACAGTCCGAGCTACCGCCTCAATCCGAGTGATGCAGGACGCACATGATATGGCTGGGATGTCAAATTTGGCTGATTTGATCCGCGCATTATAACCAACTGCAACAAGGGCCTGCACCACCGCCTCAGGAGCGACACCCGAAACGTGCCCGCTGTGCCCGACAAGATTAACCCGCGCTTGACGCGCACCTGGAATCGCAGCAAGCGCCGCTTCTGCCCGACCCGCACAAGAGGCACAGTTCAACCCCGTAATTTCGAAAGAAAGTGCAGTTTCTGTCATAATTTATCTATAAAGGTTCCCGTCACTGTAAGGTCAAGAGGCCTCAGGTTTTTGATCGAAGTAAGATTAAATATTTCACGTCGCAATTTTCTTTGAAGGCTCAAGCTGTTTGGCCAATTTGGACCGCGTGCTGCGATGTATTCAACACGAATGAATGGATACGCAAATGACGAAGCGACGGAGCTTTATCAGATCATTCCAATGCTGCAGTGGCCCTTGATGCGCTGCGTGGAGACAAGACGGTGCAGTAGATCGCAGCGAAGCGCCAGCTGCATCCGACCTGAGTGAGCACGTGGAAACGCAAGGTGACTGAAGGCATGGCGGGCGTTTTTTCCGACAAAATAAAAAATGCTGAGAACAAGGACAGTGAAATTAAAAATAATTCATGCCATTTTGGCCAACTCAAGAGCGAAAATGATTTCTTGTACTAAGGGCTGAAGTCTTAGCGACAGGGTATAGCGCAGAAATGCCCCGAGAGGTGATGAACCCGTCAAAACGCCGCGCTATGGTCCGTCAAAGATAACACGGTTTGAGCCTGACGCGTCAATGTAGACTGCTCGAGATTAGCCGCTCATCAATCTACTACAAGCCGCTTGACTTTGATCAGGCTACGATTGATCGGATGGATGAGATTAACAGGAATTTACGAAGTGCCCGTTCTTAGTAATTCGCAAGATCGCGGCGTAATTGCCCTAATCACAATCAACGACGAGGCGACACCGCGTATGTTGCCTGATGGGCATCATGAAGTTTCAAGCAGTCTGCAAGGGGCTTTGTTGTGTTGAATGTCAATGACAACTGACACGGTATTATCTCCAAAATGTGCTCCACTCTTGGGATTATGGGCGCCCCAACCATTGGGGTGCCCATCAATGAGACCGGTTTATTGATCCAAGAAACTGCGAAGCTTGCGCGATCGTGACGGGTGTTTCAGCTTGCGTAGCGCTTTTGCTTCAATTTGCCGGATACGCTCGCGGGTCACGCTGAACTGCTGACCGACCTCTTCAAGCGTATGGTCGGTATTCATACCAATGCCAAAACGCATCCGCAGCACACGTTCTTCGCGCGGTGTAAGTGACGCCAGAACTCGAGTAGTTGTTTCCTTGAGGTTTTCCTGAATCGCGCTGTCCAGCGGCAATACGGCATTCTTGTCCTCAATGAAATCGCCCAGCTGGCTGTCTTCTTCGTCGCCGATCGGTGTTTCAAGCGAAATAGGCTCCTTGGCGATTTTCATCACCTTTCGGACTTTTTCTAACGGCATTTGCAGCTTTTTCGCAAGCTCTTCGGGCGTGGGTTCACGACCAATCTCGTGGAGCATCTGGCGGCCTGTGCGCACAAGCTTGTTGATCGTCTCAATCATATGCACGGGAATACGGATGGTGCGCGCCTGATCCGCGATGGATCGGGTGATCGCCTGACGAATCCACCACGTGGCATATGTGCTGAATTTATAACCACGTCGGTATTCAAACTTGTCGACAGCCTTCATCAGGCCGATATTGCCTTCCTGAATCAGATCCAAAAACTGAAGTCCGCGGTTGGTATATTTCTTAGCAATAGAGATCACGAGGCGCAGGTTCGCTTCGACCATTTCCTTTTTCGCTTGGCGGGCCTCTTTTTCGCCTTTCTGAACCTGCTGCACGATGCGGCGGAACTCAGAAATATCAAGGCCCACATACTGGCCCACTTGGGCCATTTCCGCGCGAAGCTCTTCAACCTTATCGGTCGACCTTTCGATAAACATCTGCCAACCACGACCAGATTTGCCGCTCATCTCTTCGAGCCAGCCAGGATCAAGCTCGCGGCCGCGATAAGAATCGACGAATTCCTTGCGGTTGATACGGGCCTGATCGGCCAGTTTCACGATCGAGCTGTCGATCTGCATGATGCGGCGGTTGATGCCGTACAACTGATCAATCAGAGCTTCGATCCGGTTGTTGTGCAGGTGAAGTTCATTCACCAGCAAAACAATCTCGGCCCGCAGCTTTTGGTAAGTCGCCTCATCACCTTTGGTAAAAGAATCGTCTTCGTTCAGTGTCGCCGAGATGCGGCTGTCCTGCATCTCGCTCAGTTTCGCATAATCGTCGGCGATAATATCAAGAGCTTCGAGTACCTGAGGCTTAAGTGCCGCCTCCATGGCCGCAAGCGACATGTTGGCCTGTTCTTCTTCCTCCTCGTCGTCATCATCCTTGGCAATCGGGTTGCCGTCGGCATCTAACTCAGGGGTCGTATCGGTCTTGTCCTCAGGCTTGGCTGCGGCGTCGACAACGGGCTCTTGCACCTCGCCCTCTTCGCCCATCTGAGTGCCGAAAGTAGCCTCTAGGTCGATCACATCGCGCAGCAGGATATCTTCGGACAGCAATTCGTCGCGCCAAATCGTAATCGCCTGAAAAGTCAGAGGGCTTTCGCAAAGGCCCGCAATCATTGTGTTGCGGCCCGCCTCGATACGCTTGGCGATGGCGATCTCGCCCTCACGGCTAAGCAGCTCGACGCTGCCCATTTCCCGCAGATACATCCGGACAGGATCATCCGTCCGGTCAAGTTTTGCCTGACCCGTCGCACCCAGCGTCAGATCGCGGGTACCTTCGGTGGTTGCCACATCTGTCGAGCCTTTGTGCTCTTCCTCATCGGCCTCTTCATCTTCGATGATGTTAATGCCCATTTCGGACAGCATCGACATCACATCCTCGATCTGTTCCGAGCTCACCTGATCAGGGGGCAGAACCGTGTTCAGCTGATCGTAAGTGATGTAACCCTTTTCGCGCGCTTCGCCGATCATCCTTTTGACGGCGGTCTGGCTCATGTCCAGCGAGTGCTCCGCGTCTTGGTTGTCGGTCTTGGCGTCTTCGTTCGTGTCTTTCGCGGCCATCCTGGGCTCCTTTGCCGGGGCTCCTAAGTGATTCGTCTTACCGAATCACTAAAAGAATCATCCATGCCTTTGGGTGATTCGGCCACCCATATACGTTAAATCTCTGAAGGTTTCGCTGCCAAAACGCATCACCGCCCTGGCTTAGTAAACCTGATCTTGTCCATCAAAGCGTCAAAGGCGTCCAGCTCGCGGCGGCTTACTCGGGCACCATTGTCGCCTGTTTCGTACTCGGCCATGTCCTCTTGCGTGCTTCGTGACGCATCTGCTGCTGCGGCTGCCGCCTCACGCAGGCGCCACGTTACACCTTCATCTGCTGTTCCCGCCATGTCCTGAACCGCGTCCGCTATTTCAGCATTCAACCCCTCTGCCGCGTTAAGTTTTGCGATCTCTTCGGCCACGGTCGACCGTACCATGTCAGCATCCCCCGGTGTGCGTATACAGGGGATAATGGCCAAATGGCGCGATGATAGCATATTATCAAGGGCATCCGGCCCAAGTGCGCCAAAAATCTTTTCACGCAACACCCGTGCACCATCCCGAGAGTGGCGTAGGATC
>Ga0206678_10001461_pt1 | contig 15303 bp, 13 predicted proteins | sample M180m12015metaG_FD_155453 | JGI IMG/M metagenome (GOLD analysis project Ga0206678, IMG submission 155453) | Ammonia-oxidizing marine archaeal communities from Monterey Bay, California, United States - M1 80m 12015 | ecosystem: Environmental > Aquatic > Marine > Intertidal zone | place: USA... | reverse complement strand
AAAGTGGTACTTTTGAGATTGTTTCAAGTGATATTAAGAAATTCCTTTTTTGAATTTCTTCATAATATGCCGATGCTAGTATGGCAGCTGGCAAAGCAAACATACCAATACCTAGAAACATGGTAAATGCTGCCAAAATCTTCCCTGCACTAGTTACGGGAGTTATATCCCCATAACCTACTGTTGTTAAAGTAGTGATGCCAAACCACATTGAGGAAATAATACTTCCAAAAGCTTCTGGATAGACGTCTTTTTCTATAAAGTGTATTAATGTTGAGAAAATTAATAATACTGAAAAGACCATAATCTGAGATCCGAGCAAGGCGAACCTTTGGTGATACACTGTTTTTAAGAGGGTATTTGCGGGAAATAACACGCTGTGTTGATTAAAGGTCGAATATGCGCGAAAAATTCTAAGTACTCTTAAATCTAAATTGCCAATTAAAAAATAATTAATCAATACAGCAGCATCAATGATTGTTAAAAGAGTAGCTTTTTTTTCTGAACTAATACGAAGAAATAGTTCGAAGACGAATAGAACCATTGATAAGCCGTAAAATATTTCTAAAAACTGGTTCCCAGCAATTAGGCTACCAGAAAGCAAAATTTGATCCAGTATATTTAATAGTATCAATACGCCGAACATGGGCTTTAACTGATTATTATATAATCGAACTAAATTTTCCATTTTTTGCCTTTATCTATTGAAAAATTATTTTAACCATAACAATATTATTTCTAATCATTAATGTATTTTTTTAAAAAAGGAACATTTTATGCGCCCTAACGCATTTTCCAATCCAGGTAAATTCTTTCGTGGAAATATTCATACGCATTCTGACCTTTCTGATGGTGCACTGAGCGCTAAAGAAGTATGCAGACGTTACAAAAGTAATGGATATGATTTTTTATCATTAACTGAGCATTTTTTGGGCCAATACGACTACCCAATTGCTGATACTAAACCCTTTCGGGATGAAAATTTTATGACCATACTTGGGGCAGAGTTACATTCTGGTTCTATGGAAAATGGAGAGTTATGGCATATTTTGGCAGTCGGGTTGCCCAAGGATTTCAAGCCATCTAATTCGCCTGAGTTTCATCCAATAATTGGTCAAGAAACGGGACCTGAAATCGCACAACGAGCAGTGGATGCAGGAGCTTTTGTAACTATTGCTCATCCTGAATGGTCGGTTATGAGTGAGGCTGATGCTGCTTCGATAACATCTGCGCATGCAGTTGAAGTCTATAATCATGGAAGTGAGGTGGAGTGTGACAGAGGTCGTGGCTTGCATACTGCTGACTTGCTACTAAGTAGCGGGCGAAAACTAAGTTTTATTGCAACTGATGATGCTCATTTTAGAACTGGTAATTTAGATGCTTTTGGTGGTTGGGTAATGGTCAAGGCCGAAGAAAATACTCCTGAGTTGATACTGGATGCTCTTAAAACTGGTGCAAACTATTCTTCAACTGGACCAGATTTTTATGATTTAACCGTTGAAGATCATCAAATCTGCATTAAATCGAGCCCAGTTTCTGCCATGATTGTTCAAGGAGCAGGATGCCGGACCTTGTCTGAGTTAGGTTCAGATCTGACTGATGTGACATTGCCGTTTCAATGGCCAGATGATGCAAAGTGGTTAAGAGTAACTTTAATCGATAAAAATGGAAAAAAAGCTTGGTCTAATCCTGTTTGGAGATAAATTAGTTAACAGGTTTTTTCAAAGGAGCTAAATCATGAGCTATGATAGCAAATTGAGAAGAGCACAATCGCCATCAGAATTTCTTGATATAATGGAGAAATTCATAAGCCCTGATAGCATGGAACATTGCGAAAATTTTCATCCACATTCGTCTGATGTTATAATTACAACTTTTCCTAAAAGTGGAACCACTTGGATGCAACAAATTGCACACTGTTTGAGAAGTAACGGTGATATGACATTTGATGAAATATCAATCGCCGTACCGTGGATGGAAGTGTCTCATGATATGGGAATAAACCTTAATGACAAACAATGCTTCTCACCGAGGTTATTTAAAAGTCATTTAACCGCAGAAGAGATCCCAAAAGGTGGAAAATATATTATAATATTTAGGGATCCGGGGCCCGTGCTTCTATCTTACTATAACTTTATGGAGGGATGGTTTTTTGAACCAGGCACGATATCGTTGGATGATTTTGCAGATGCTGCTTTTTTTGAGACGATGGGATTTGAGAATTACTGGCATCACTTAAAAACCTGGTGGGCAATGAAAGATGATCCAAATGTTTTATTTTTTTGCTATGAGGATATTAAAGAAGATATTGAAAAAGTTATACATTCAGTTGCTAAGTTTGCAGATATACCAATTTCGAAATCTTTACTTAGTCTTACCAAAAAATATTCATCCCATTCATTTATGAAAAGTAATGAAGAAAAATTTGATGAGCACAGAACTAAGCACGCTCTAAATGCAAAATGTGGCTTGCCAGAAGGGGGTAGTAGCTCAAAGGTTAATTCTCGCCCGTCTGGTAAGTCAGCAATATATTTAACTGGTAGAATAGAAGATAAATTAGCTCAGTTTTGGCGGAAAGATATTTATGATAAATTGGGGTTCAATTCATACTCTGATTTTAGAGAAAATGTCATGTCTTTAAAGGCTTAAAATGATAACTTCAGATACTTTTCAGATTTCACTTTGGATGAGCACTGCCTTGCCGCCTCCAGAAACTAAAACATTAACTGAGAATTTGAACACTCAAGTTGTGGTTGTGGGTGCTGGCTTTACTGGTTTATCTGCTGCTCTGCATTTGAGGGAATTGGGCTACGAAGTTGTTGTCTTAGAAGCAAAAGAGATTGGTTTTGGTGCCTCAGGACGTAATGGTGGTCAAGTAATTTCAGGTTTGAAGATTGATCCAAATGCTCTCGTTAAGAGATTTGGGAATGAAAAAGCCTCGCAAATATTTTGCGCCACTGAAAGTAGTGCTGATTTGGTATTTAATTTAGTAAAAAAATATAAGTTGAGCTGTGAATTAAAGAGAACTGGTCTCCTCTATGCATCAGAAAACTCTTCTATGCTTGATAAATCGCGATCGCGTGTGGATTGGTTAAATAATCAGGGTATAGGTGCGGAAATGTTGGGTGCAAGTGAAACTGCGAGTCGTATTGGTCACCATATTTATACTGGTAGTATGTATGATCCACGCGGTGGTGCATTAAACCCTTTGTCGTACGTCAGGGAACTTGCTTCAGCTGCTTTGTCTAATGGAGCTCAAATCTATACGGATAGCGCCGCCGAAACCTTAAAGAGGAGTGGGAAAAAATGGAGAGTAGAAACAAAGGAGGGATCAGTGGATGCTGATAAAATTATTTTATGTACTAATGCTTATACGAATCTTGAGAATGGGAAGTCTCTTTGGCCAACTTTAGCACAATCAATTGTTCCATTATATAGCTTCCAAGTTGCTACTAAGCCTCTCAGTGATAATCTTAGAAAAGTAATTTTACCGGGTGGGCATACTGTCTCAAACACACGGCGGCTTATGTTATATTATAGGTTTGATGAAACGGGTAGATTCATTTTGGGTGGTCGTGGAAGTGACCGAGTTAAGCAAAATATCAGGGGATATAAACATTTGATTCATAAAGTGGGTGAGCTATTTCCAACATTAAAAGGCCATGAAATTGAGTTTTTCTGGGGTGGAAAAGTTGCCATAACAACTGATGCTATTCCTCATATTCATAATCCCGCGAAAGGAATTTATGCTGGCTTAGGTTTCAACGGTAGAGGTGTAGCCATGAGCACGTTATTTGGTAAATGGTTGGCAATGGCCACTACAACTTCGTTGCCAAGTGAAGCGCTGCCATTTACTAAAATAAACCCTATTCCTTTTCATAGTTTTCGTGGAATTGGTGTTTCACTAGTTACTCGATTTAAATTTTTTCAAGATATGTTCAAATTGTAGTTTTATTGATTATGATAATGCTTTTGCCAGTTTATTTTGAAGACTTATAAGTTTTGCCAGATCTGTCGTTAATAATTGGCCGTCTTCTACAATTAATTTCCCGTCTACTATTAGATGTTTCACCTTATTAGGGCCGGCTAATAATATAGCTGCTGGATCCCAGCTTCCAGCGCTTTCCAAACCAGATACATCCCATATGGCAATGTCAGCTCTTTTTCCTACGGCTAACCTCCCACACTCGGGTCGACCGAGAATATCTGCACCTCCGCGAGTGGCTAATTCAAGAGCTTCTCTAGAACTCATAGCGTTTGCACCTTGTGAAACCCTCTGCATTAACATCGCTTGGCGCGCTTCCAAAGCAAGGTTACCAGAATCATTGCTTGCAGATCCATCAACCCCTAAACCAATATTAATGCCGGCATCTAGCATCTGTCTTATAGGTGCGATACCTGAACCAAGTCTACAATTTGAACATGGACAGTGAGAGATACCAGTTTGTGTGCGCGCAAAAAGTTCTTGTTCTTTTGCATTTAATTTTACGCAATGAGCGTGCCAAACATCAGAACCTGTCCACCCCAAATCTTCGGCATATTGTCCTGGCCTACAGCCAAACTTTTCGAGTGAATACGCTATATCCTCATCGTTTTCTGCGAGATGGGTGTGTAGGTAAACTCTTTTTTCCCTACCCAGCAAGGCAGAGTCTCGCATTAGTTCTCTCGTAACTGAAAATGGAGAACAAGGAGCTATGCCTACTTGTATCATTGAGGATGGTTTGGGATTATGAAACTTATCAATTACCCGAATACAATCTTGTAATATAAAGTTTTCATCTTCGACTAAATTATCTGGTGGTAACCCACCATCACTCTCCCCGATACTCATTGAACCACGTGTGGGCGAAAACCTTATTCCAATCTCAGTAGCAGCATCGATTGTGTCGTCTAAACGTGATCCATTTGGATATAAATACAGGTGATCAGAACTTAAAGAGCATCCAGATAAGGCAAGTTCTGCAAGGCCAGTCATCGCTGAAACTCTCATCTCATCTGGCCCAAACTTGCTCCATATGGGGTAGAGAGTTTTTAACCAACCAAACAATAATGCGTCTTGTCCGCCAGGAACGGCTCGAGTTAAAGTTTGAAATAGATGATGGTGGGTGTTCACAAGTCCTGGCGTAATTAGGCATCCATGAGCGTTTATCACATTTTTCTCACCTTTGGATATAAGATTTGGCCCTATTTCTGTTATTTGACCTTCTGAAATACTTATGTCGTAGTTGGTTAACTCCCTACGTTCATCATCCATAGTTAAAATAGAATCTGCTTGGCGAATAAGTATTCCATTTTTCATAGATTTATTACCTTTCTTTTTAATACTTTACCTGGTTGGAAATCTGCCGAGCAATTAATGATGAGCGAATAAAGGCAACGATGAAGAAGCTAGTTAAAATCAATATAATCGTTGGAGCAGGAGCACTGTCAATAAAAAAGCTAAGATAAACACCCAAGAAACCTGAGGTAATCGTTACCAGAATTGCGATTATTAACATTTTTTCAAATCGCTTGGTAAGTAAGAATGCAATTGATCCAGGCGCAATTAAGAGTCCAATTGATAGTATGATGCCAACAGCTGAAAGAGTTGCAACTATCGTAAGTGATATCATCGCAAGTAAACTGTAATGAATTAACTTAACTGGTAAACCTGTAGCCTGCGCTTGAATGGGATCAAAAGAGTGCAACAATAAATCTTTTCGTTTTGCTATTAATATCAAAGAGATAGATAGAGAAACCAATCCAGATGTCCATAAATTATTCTTACTTATACCAAGCATGTTTCCAAATAAAATATGATCCAGATGCACATCAGTTGTTATTTTTGTGTATAACACTATTCCGATCCCGAACATGCCAGAGAAGACAATGCCCATCACCGTGTCTCGCTTGATACGGCTATTTTCACTGAGAAACCCAGTTGCTAAAGCACAAATCATTCCAGCGCAAAATGCACCAATAATCAGTGGGATATTTAGTAAATATGCAATTACGACACCTGGTAAAACAGAATGACTTATAGCGTCGCCCATCAGCGACCATCCTTTTAATACTAAGTAACATGATAACAATGCTGTTGGGATAGAAATGATCGATATTATGTAAAACGCTTTAGTCATAAAAGAAAATTGAAATGGTAGAAACAGCGCATCTATCATATTTGCACCTGTAAAGCCTGTTTAGCTCTTCGTTTTACTGCAATATAACCATGCTTTGGAGCGAATAGAAAAACCAAAATGAAAATTAATGTTTGTAAAGAAACAATTAATCCGCCCGTGGCCCCATCAACAAAAAAGCTGAGATAGGCACCTATAAAACTTGTAAGTGAACCTATTAAAACACTTAAGATAAGTAATCGTGGAAATCTATCTGTCAGTAGATAGGCAGTGGCGCCAGGTGTAACTACCATAGCGATAACCAGGAAGGCGCCAACTGTCTGCAATGCAGCCACACAGGAAGCGGAAAGCAATGTAAAGAACAGTAACTTTAGTCGATCAGGGTTTAAACCAATGGAACGCGCGTGATTTTCATCAAAAAATGTAACCATTAGATCTTTCCACTTCGCGATTAAGATCGCTAATGAGATAAAGCCGATAATTGCTAGTTGAAGGGTATCATATGGCGTGATAGCTAAAATATTTCCCATTGTTATAGTTTGGATGCTCACGGACATAGGGTAGAGTGATACCATGAAGAGACCTAACCCGAAGAATGATGTGAAAATCAGCCCAATAATTGCATCTTCTTTTAGACCAGTACGTTGATTTAAAAAAAGCATAGCACCTGCGGCTAAACCACCAGCGGCAAATGCACCAAATGCGAAAGGCAATCCAAGCATATAAGCTCCTGCAACCCCAGGGACAATTGAGTGGCTTAAGGCATCGCCAATTAATGACCAACCTTTTAACATTAAATATGCTGATAAAAATGCACATACTCCTCCAACCAGGGAGCTTACCCACATAGCATTGAACATGTAATTATAAGAAAATGGCAAGAGTAGGATTTCAAGCATCATCTTTTGCCTTTTTATCATCGTCATAAAGTACAAATGGGCGCTCATCATCAGTTATGACTGTGATTTCACGCTTATCATCATCGTCGTGTAAATCTGAGCCACCCAATACGAAGTGGCGTAAAACACCACCAAACGCTAATTCCAAATTTTCTCTAGTGAATGTTGTATTTGTTGGCCCATGTGCAAGTATTGTTTGCTTAACTAGAATTGATCTGTCGCAGAATTCTGGAACTGATCCTAAATTATGAGTTGAGACCAACATTATTCGGCCTTCATCTCTCATTTCGCGTAGTAATCTTATAATTGCATCTTCTGTCTGCACATCTACACCGGTAAATGGTTCATCCAACAAAATTATCTGGCCATTTTGTGCTAAAGCACGAGCAAGAAATACCCGTTTGCGTTGGCCACCTGACAACTCACCAATTTGATGCTTGCGAAACTCAATCATGTTTACGCGTTCTAGTGCGGTTGTTACCGCTTGGTGGTCAGTTGGCGCTGGGTTCCTTAGAAATCCCATATAGCCATATCGACCCATCATAACTACATCTTCAACTAAAACTGGAAAGCTCCAGTCGACCTCTTCTGCCTGTGGGACATAGGCGATTATATTTTTTTTTAAGGCCACATTTACTGACATTCCCAAAATACTAATTTCTCCTGTTGCGGCAGGTATAAAGCCCATTAATGCCTTAAAAAGAGTAGATTTTCCCGCACCGTTTACGCCAACCAACGCTGTAATAGTTCCAGTTGGAATTTCAAAACTCGCATTCCGCAATGCTGTGTGTCCATTACGATAAGTTACAGTTAAGTTTTTGGTAATTATTCCAGAGTTTAAGTTATTTTCCACATTTAGGATCTCACTATTTCTAAATTAAGTCTCATGTTAATGATTGGTTAAGGCGTTGGCGATTGTTTCCGTTGTTACCCGTAAAAGATCTAGATAAGTAGGAACAGGGCCATCTGCTTCAGTGAGGCTGTCCACATATAAAACTCCACCATAAGCAGCACTGGTTTCGCGCGCCACTTGCATTGCTGGGGCTTGAGATACGGTACTTTCACAAAATATAGCTGAGATTTTGTTTTTCCGGATGCTATCGATCACTTTACGTACCTGTTGTGGTGTGCCTTGGGAATCTGCATTGATTGGCCACAGATATAGTTCCTTCATTTTAAAATCACGAATTAAGTAACTAAAAGCTCCTTCACAGGTAACGAGCCAACGCTGTTCTTCAGGAACAGCCATAATTTTAGCTTTTAAAGGTAAAAGTGTTTCTGAAATTTTCTTCTTATAGATCTCAGAATTTTTTTGATAAGTTACTGCATTGTCGGGATCATGCGTTATGAATGCATCTCGTATATTATCTACGTATATGAGGGCACTCGTGAGGCTCATCCAAGCGTGAGGATTTGGTTTTCCTGAATACTCACCTTCGGTGATACCCATCGGCGAGATACCATCGGTTAGGGTGACGTTAGGCACTTCTGATAAATTTGAAAAAAATTGCTTAAACCATAATTCTAAATTTAAGCCATTCCAAAAAATCAAATCTGCATCTTGAGCTTTGATAATATCGCGGGGCGTGGGCTGATAACCATGTATTTCAGCACCTGCTTTTGTAATTGATTCTACAATAGCGACATCTCCTGCAACATTTTTGGCCATGTCTGCTATTACGGTAAAAGTAGTTACAGCTTTTAATTTTTTTGCATGAGCAATCGATGAGCCATTTATTAACAACAAAATAGTAAAGAAAGTCATCAAAGCTCTATTATTTGGAAAACAATTGGTCATTAATAACCCGTTAATCATTATATTATTTATAACTAACTTTTAGATATAAGAGATTAAAATTATTGTCAATGAAAATGATAATCATTCTCAACTAGAAATTTTATATCAATAAAATATGTAAAAATAGATCATTTATTACATGTATTATTATTTGTTAATTGATAGTTATAAGTTTATTAGAATATGTTAATACTTTCATTGTTTTCAGGAGAGCTATGAGTGCGTGACCCAAAATACGATATTCTTTTTGAACCTGTTCAGATTGGTCCAGTTCAAACCCGCAATAGGTTCTATCAAGTGCCGCACTGCAGTGGCATGGGTTATCGTTATCCAAATGCAGAGGCTCGGATGCGTGGAGTTAAAGCGCAGGGTGGATGGGGCGTTGTCTCAACTCAAGAAACCGAAATTCATCCAACATCTGATCTTTCTCCCGCAAATGAGGCGCGTCTTTGGGATGACAGTGATATCCCCAATTTAAAACTTATGTCAGATGCTGTTCACGCCCATGATAGCTTGGCCGCGATTCAATTGGTACACGGAGGAATTAATGCGCCTAACCGGTATTCACGCCTCTCGCCGATGTCACCGTCCCATGCCGCTTTGTCAAATAATGATCCTTATCAAGCACGTGAAATGGACAAAGCGGATATAAAAGCTTTTCGAGGCTGGCACGTAGATGCAGCGAAACGTGCAAAAAAAGCAGGTTTTGATATAATTTATGTTTATGCTGGGCATGATATGACGTTGTTGCAACATTTTTTATTGGCGCGTCATAATCATAGAACTGATGAATATGGTGGCTCTTTTGTAAACCGCCTTAGATTATTCAGGGAAGTTATTGAGGATACTAAAATGGCAGTTGGTGATACTTGTGCCGTTGCGGTTCGTTTGGCGGTAGATGAATTGATGGGCGTTGAAGGCTTTCGTCACGAAATTGAGGGTAAAGATATTATCGAGGCGCTTGCTGAAGAACCTGACTTATGGGACGTGAATTTGGCTGATTGGTCTAACGATAGTCAAACATCAAGATTTGCTAAAGAAGGCTATCAAGAGCCTTATACTGCTTTTGTAAAATTGGTCACGACTAAGCCAGTGGTTGGTGTGGGGCGTTACACCTCTCCCGATAAAATGGTAGATTTAATTAAAAAAAACCATATGGACCTGATAGGAGCAGCTAGACCCTCAATAGCAGATCCATTCTTACCATTAAAAATTAGAGAAGGTCGTCTTGAAGAAATCAGGGAGTGCATTGGGTGCAATATTTGTGTGAGTGGCGACAATACGAATAGTCCAATGCGGTGCACACAAAATCCAACTGTTGGCGAGGAGTGGAGGCGTAACTGGCATCCAGAAATATTATTAAATACGCCCTCATCACAGAAGTACCTTATTATTGGAGGTGGTCCGTCAGGTCTTGAGGCTGCAGCATCGTTAATTAAAAGTGGAAACGATGTTGTTTTAGCTGATGGAGCTGATTATTGGGGTGGTCGAGTGACATTAGAAAGTAAATTGCCCGGTTTGGTTGAGTGGGCAAGAGTTCGAGATTGGCGGATGTGGCAACTCCAGCAGGTGCCTAATGCAGAATTATACCTTAACAGCCAACTAAGTTCAGAAGATGTTTTAAGTTATGGTATTGAAAATATTGTTTTGGCAACAGGTGCTAGTTGGCGTTCTGATGGCGTTGGGCGAGTACATAGGAAATCACTAAAATATCTTACTAATGATAGAAATTTTACTCCTGATGACGTTATGGCGGGCAAACTTTTGAACGATAAAGCGACTGGTCCCATTGTGATATTTGATGACGATAGATTTTATATGGGAAGTATTGTTGCAGAAGTAGCAATAAATACAGGTCGTACAGTAGTTTTTGTGACCTCAACACCCAATGTTGCAGCCTGGTCTGAAAATACTTTAGAACAAGAACGTATTCAAGGTAGATTAATCAATATGGGCGTAGAGATTATAACCTCTCATGAACTGTTTGATCAGCAAGATGATATTCTGCAAATAGCGTGTTCTTACTCAGGTAATATTTGTGAAATTCATTGTGATACGCTAATTTTGGTAACTTCCCGTCTCCCAAATGATCTTTTATGGAAAGAGTTGTTGGTGAAAAAAGAATATTGGAGCGACGCAAGAATTACTACGGTAACACGTATTGGTGATTGTTTACAGCCAGGTTTAATAGCCATGGCAGTTCAATCAGGTCATAATTATGTAAGAGAAATTATTGATAACAAGTCCAATGTATTTAGTCGCGAAGATCAAAACTTTGCTAGATAGTTATTAAAGTTATTTTATTTTAAACCAGCAGTATAAAAATTGTTGAGAGGTATCAAAAGGTGTTTGATGGTACTCAATTTTACTGCCAAGTATTTGAAAATCTTCACCTAATTCTGCCATTAACTTAGTTTTGTCATATTTTATGGTGTTCAGGCCACTACATTTATCAGGACCGTCTGGGCCAAAAGTTGCTATAATTGCAATGCCATTTTTTTTAAGACTTCTCTTTAAATTCTGAATGTATACTTTACGTTGGCTTTTTTCGGTTAAGAAGTGAAAAACAGCTCTATCATGCCACAAGTCATATAAATTTTCTTCAATAGTAATTTTTGAAATATCACCAATGATTGTTTCTTTCGAAACTCGCAGCTTGCCAAGCCTTTCTAAGGTTTGTTTGAGTGCCTCCTCGGATATGTCCAGTAAAGTTAAATTTTTGTATCCAATGTCGTGAAGATCATCCACCAAATTTGATCTTCCAGCACCAATATCGATTATCGAACTTTCTTTTTTTGAGCAGTTTGTTTTTATTATTTCGAGGGATGTGTTTAGTCTATCAGCGTACCAGCTAACATTGTTAATACGTTTTGATCTGTAAACATCATTCCAAAAATTACTTTTGCTCATAAAAACTCTCAATCTGCTTTGATTGGCCGGTTCCTTGTCCAATCAAATAATCCCTCATCACGCTCTCTCACGGCTGTTTTCCAACCTTCTTGTTCAACACGTGTTTTAAAATTAACTCCCTCTGGAGAATGACGGGCTATACCATCAAATACTGTAGCTAAACGTTGTGTCTGATTAATTTGAGCTTCAATAGTAGAGTTTATTACCATTTTATGCATCGCGAGTTGATTAACTGGGACAGAAGCCATCCGATTTGCTAATTTTTCAACTTCTGCATCAAGTTTTTTTTCTGGTACAGCATTTAAAACAAGGCCTATTTCTGCAGCTTCTTTTCCTGTAATTTTATCACCTGTAAACATCATTTTTTTAGCCCTTTCTGGTCCCAAACGATGAACCCACATTGCTGTTGTTGGGCAGCCCCAGACGCGAGAAGGCATATAACCGATTTGGGCATTTTCTCCCATAAGCACAAGATCAGAACAAAGAGCAATATCTGATCCACCAGCAACGGCAAAGCCATGGATTTTACAAATTACAGGTTTTATTGCTCGAAAAAGCGACATGAAACCCTGAGTATTAGCCCACATAAACTGGAAGTCTTGCATGGGATCCCAAGGCATTTCCTGAATTCCTTTATTGGGCCCTTTGTTTGCGGCATAATGACTTAGATCGTAGCCTGCACAAAAAGCTTTACCTGCTCCTGATAAGACCATTAGATGTATATCACGATCGTTATCGGCTTTAAGAACTGCTTCGGCAAGCTCATGGGGCATACTTTCATCAATTGCATTCATAACCTCTGGACGATTTAAAGTTATTCGCCCAATTCGACCGTCTTTTTCGTATAGAACTTTTGTCATTTTTTTCTCCAGTCAAAGCGTGAGAAGAGGGTAAGCAATTATTAGAAATAATATTTCCTGAAATAACAATGAAACGTTTGAGACATGATGTCAAAATTCTTTCTATAATTTTAACTAAATTTTTATGGATCTAGATTATTGTATCATTTGGTAAATCCCATTAATGTAATTGTCCTTTAGCTTAAATTTTTGTATCTTACCTGACCCCGTGAGAGGAAAATCATCTACTCTTACCCAGATATTTGGAGTTTTTTGCGGTGACAACGATCTCCGGCAGTGTTTTTTGAGTTTTTCAATATCGATTGGTTTTGAGCTGCGAATAAAAGCACCTATCAGCTCTCCCCATTTCTCATCTGGCAGGCCGACCACTGCAACCTCGGCCACGTCGGGGTGTTCCAGCAGGCAGTTCTCGATTTCTTTTGGGAAATGGTTCTCGCCACCCCGGATTATCATCTCTTTGACTCGGCCTGTAACCGTGACATAACCGCGTGCATCCATTAGGCCGAGATCGCCAGTATGCAGCCAACCCTTTGCATCAACGGTCTCAGAGGTTGCTTTGGGATTGTCATTATAACCCAGCATTACACAAGGACCACGGGCGCAGATTTCGCCAACGATGCCTATACCTACCGTATGATTGTCATCTACACTGCGAATAGAAACCTCGGTTTGCGATACTGGTTGACCAGCTGTATTGCAGATATCATCGACACTGTCGTTGAGATGATGCTGGGTAATCACGGGACAGTTTTCGGTCTGTCCATATACAGTTGAAAAGCCAGTACCCATGATTGAGTAAACCCTTCTCACTAATTCTGGTGCGACCGTCGAGCCGCCGCAACTTACTAATTTCAGAGCGGATAGGTCACGCGGGAGTGCTTCCTGCTTATCCACAAGGGCAATAACCATGGTAGGAACTCCAAGGATTATATTAGCGCTGTACATTTCCAGTTGGTCTAGCACCTTTTCTGGATCAAACAAGCTGAACAACAGCATCCGGCAGCCAGCCTGTAGACATCCTAACGTAATCATACCGCAGCCAGACGTATGGAACATCGGCATAATATTGGCCCAGGTCGTCTCCGGTGTCGTCCCGCAACGGCGTGCATAGTATCGAGCATTATTAATTAATCCAAGATGACTTAAGACAGCTCCCTTCGGAAACCCTGTGGTTCCACTCGTATATTGGATCATAGCTGCATCATTCGGCGATACCATTGGTAAAACGGACTGATGTGAACCCTCTGCAAAAAGTGCATCACTTTCAAGGTTGGTAACTTCGCGGATCTTATCAACTTTTGCCGCGACATCGGCGCCGATTTGTCCCATGGGGTTTCCACGAAAGTTCTCAGCTAGAAACAGACCAACGGCTCCAGATTGTTCTAGAACGTAGGCGAGTTCACGTGCTTGAAACGCTGGATTTGCGGTCACCAGTACGAGACCAGACAGTGCGCAGGCATATTCCATTAATACCCATTCAGGACTGTTTGGGGACCACACGACCACCCTTTCACCGGGCGCAAAGCGAGTTACAAGTGCATTAGCTAAACGCTCGGCGTCAGATAGAAGTTCTGCATAAGTCCAGCGTCGACCCTGTTTGCCGTGCTGTGTGATTTCTACCAAAGCTTCCGTAGTCGGTCTCTGTGCTGTAATGTCTCTTAACAATGCTCCAATAGAGATATTGTCTTGGTCCAGATCAGATTGGGCGGGCACATAGGACGACTTGAGCTGTAATTTATACATCGCTGAAATCGCCCCCCCGACCTTTTCCTTTGGCGAAGCGGTCGGCTCCTTCAAGGCCTCGCGTCACTTCAGCTTTGCTACCATCCCATTCTTGTCTCAGAGCTGCGCGCAACGATAATCCGTGTTGGCTCCGGGTTGACCTGCGATCGGCCTGCATACAGCTTTGAGGAAAGCGCGCGATATCATGTGCCAAGGCTTCGGCTTTTTTGCGTGCTTCGCCCTCTGCTACGACATATTCGCATAAGCCAATTTTTAGGGCTTCTTCTGCATCGACACGCCGACCTGTTAATATCAAATCAAGGGCGCGACCTTCGCCTACTAACCGCGGCAATCGAACCGTACCGCCATCGATGAGTGGTATTCCCCAACGGCGGCAGTAGACCCCCATGAAGGCTGTTTCTTCCATGACGCGAATATCGCACCAAAGTGCCAGCTCCATACCACCAGCAACAGCCGGTCCTGAAACGGCGGCTATAACAGGTTTTGATAACTCAAGCCGACTTGGTCCCATAGCTGCCATAGGTGGTTCGCCATCTTCTGGAAAATCATATGGATCTAGTGCCTCTGCACCTGCCAACGAAGCCGCATGTTTTAAGTCCCAACCTGCGCAGAAGGCTCCACCTTCACCCCAAAATACCGCAACGCTTGCTGTATCATCTGCATCAAACGATTGAAACACTTCGAAGAGTGCCTTTGCGCTTTCCGGATCCATTGCGTTGCGTGCTTCTGGGCGCGAGTGAATAACAGTCCAGATTGGACCGTCTTTTTCAATGCGGACACTCATATCAAAACCTTTCCGTAGTTACCGGCAAGATACCTTTCCCGGATTGTAAACTTTTGAACTTTTCCTGAGCCTGTAAGAGGAAATTTGGGTACGTGCACCCATATAGATGGCATCTTTTGAGGGGATAGATGCATGCGGCAATGAACGCGCAGATCATTTGGATCCAATGCAGTGTCCGAGATAATAAACGCTG
>Ga0206678_10001459_pt1 | contig 15307 bp, 15 predicted proteins | sample M180m12015metaG_FD_155453 | JGI IMG/M metagenome (GOLD analysis project Ga0206678, IMG submission 155453) | Ammonia-oxidizing marine archaeal communities from Monterey Bay, California, United States - M1 80m 12015 | ecosystem: Environmental > Aquatic > Marine > Intertidal zone | place: USA... | reverse complement strand
ATTAGGTATCCCATTGTCTGAAGTATCGCAGCCCCTCATTAGTGAGAATGTAAAGCGCTACACGCTTGGCGTTTTAGTCGTCGTTTACACCTTTAACTTTATTGATCGACAAATACTCTCGATCCTTATCGAACCGATAAAAGCAGATCTCGGCATATCCGATTTCGGTATGGGACTATTGACCGGGACTGCCTTCGCCATTTTCTATGCGACCTTGGGAATGCCCCTGGCACTTGTCGCAGACCGCTGGAACAGACGTAACCTTATCGGTCTGTCGTTGGCCGTTTGGAGTGGCATGACGGCTTTGTCAGGTCTTGCGATGAACTTCTGGCAGCTGGCGGTCGCACGCATAGGTGTGGGTATAGGAGAAGCCGGATGTAGTCCGTCTGCTCACTCGATGCTGGCTGACCTTTATCCAGCCCAGGAGAGAGCGACTGCGCTGAGTATCTATGCCCTGGGCATTCCGCTAGGCATCATGTTTGGTATGTTTGCCGGAGGAGCCATTGCCGATGCATTTGGCTGGCGTATGGCATTTTTTGTCGTCGGTATACCGGGTCTGTTGCTCTCCTTTGTGGTGTTCCTGACAGTAAAGGAACCACCTCGTGGGCATGCCGATGGCGTGCAGACTAACTCAGCGGAGAAAAACCCTACTATTTTGGAAGTGGCCCAGTACCTGGCTACCCGTCGTTCGTTTTTACATCTGGCAACGGGCGGAGGTTTAACCGCTTTCGTTGGCTACGGTCTTGTTACCTGGGCGCCCACTTTTTTCGTTCGCAGTTACGAGATGAGTCTCACCGAAGCAGGTTTCTGGCTCGGGTTGGTACTCGGGATTCCCGGAGGGATCGGTATTGTTGCTGGCGGATGGCTTTCAGACCGCTTTGGTGCCAAAGATACGCGTTGGTATTTGTGGGTTGTGACTGTTGCCTTACTCGTGGCCGTTCCCTGCAGTGCTGCAGCATTCATGGTTGATGTCTGGTGGCTTTCGCTGTTGTTGCTCAGCTTTCCTATTATGCTTGGCAACTTCTACCAGGGCACGACGTTTGCCCAAGTTCAGGGGCTTGCCCCGGTACGCATGCGAGCTGTCGCCGCTGCGGTGTTGTTGTTTGTTCTGAATTTTATCGGTTTTGTATTTGGCCCACCGGCTGTTGGATTTCTTTCTGACATGTTTGTGGGTACTTTTAATGCCGATGCGCTGCGCTATAGCCTTTTTGCCTGGGGTTTTGTGAACCTGTGGGCGGCGTTCCACTACTGGCGGGCCGGGTATTACCTTGCCGATGATCTAACCCGTGTGGGAAGCAAGTAACGAAAACAAAACTCGGTGTTTTTGTTTCAATCCTCTGATGACTATAGCGTCGAATTTGATGCGCCAGCACCGAATGGATTCGTGGCTGACAGTCATGCCTTGCTCGGCTGGAAGGTCTTTAATACCAAGGTGACTGAAGTTTAATCGATAGTAGAGCCAGGCAACGTAAGCAATGACAACCAGCGGGAATCGATGGCGGTTGTATGTTTTGCTCGGTCAATTCCGTCAATTCTGACAAATCTATTTGTCAGTACCCACAGGGCTTTTCAGCCCGTCAGTATAGACTCCTAGAAGTTCTGTTATGCTTACTGGCATTCCAATAGCTGTGATTCCCTGTGTATCGACATTTATTGCTTCTGCGTATGCTGGTTTTGTTGGGCGTGATCTCTTTTGGTGTTTTCCTGGCTTTTCAATATGGTTTTGTTGACCTTTTTGTCAGTGCCGATCGAAGTTACCTTTCATCCGTAATTCTTACCCTCTATCTGGCATTAACCATGCATTGGGTTTGGGTGGGTTGGTTACTCTCTCGGGACCTTAATTATGCGGCAATGCTGGATGGCGATTCGATACCGTCGGGCACCGCCAGTCTTACCTCGGGTTTGATTGAGAGATTGGAATCCAGTCTTGGTGGGGCTCGCAGAGAACGGATGCTTAGCCTGTATTATGACCAGTTGATGAACAGACACGCCTTTGGGCATTTTGCCACCGATGTGCTGCTCAGATTGGGTCTGCTTGGAACGATTATCGGTTTCATCTTCATGCTCCTGCCGGTGGCGGACATCAAGGATTTCGACGGAGCGGTGATGCAGCGCCTGCTGGCCAGCATGAGTGGTGGCATGGCTGTCGCCCTGTACACCACGCTCGCCGGTCTTGTCTCCAGCACATTACTTCGATTCCAATATCATGTGCTGGATTCAGCAGCCGTCGATCTTGCCAATCGCGTGTCGACTTATGTTGAAACTCGTGTTGGATTAGGTGTCGATGAGACATAGAGCTTTAAATGGCAGCACATCAAGTGACGCCTTCACTGACCTTCTATTTAATGTGCTGCTTGGATTCGCCATGATGTTCATCATCGCGTTTATGCTGATCAACGATCCTGAAAATGCGGGCAATATCGATTCAAAGGCAGAGATGCTTATCACTGTGCGCTGGGCTGACGGTCATCCGGATGACGTTGACACGTTAGTGGAAGGCCCGCATGGCGAAGTTGTCTGGTACCACAATCGTGATGGTGAACTGATGCACCTGGACAGGGACGATCGCGGGTTAGTAGCCGATCGCGTCACCCTTGACGGGAAAGAGGTGTTGAACCCGATTAACCAGGAAACTGTTACGGTACGGGCGCTGCAGAGTGGAGAGTATGTGGTGAATCTGCTGCACTACCAATCCAACTATGGTGAAAGTTTGCCCGTAACCGTTAAGGTCGAAAAACTGAACCCTGAAGTATCGTTGGTTTACTATGGTACACGGCTTCTCAAGGGGACGGGGGATGAGCAAACCGCAGTGCGATTTCGGCTGGATAGTGCCGGTGAAGTGGTCGGTACGAATGAACTCCAGAAGCGACTTCTGACCCTGGTTCTGGATAAATCCTGATGGTAACCGCTGTGGTGCTTTTGTCTGTGGCCTATGTTGTTGTGGCCGCACTGTTATTGAACCTTAACCTGAAAACCAGTCATGCGCCCCGGGTGAAGGTCGCAGCGATTGTTGTTACGACTTGCTTTTATATCGTTACCTGGTTTGGCTTTCAGGCGATGTCCGGTTGGGCGTCAACGCAGCGTCTGCCCGAGCAATTCCGCCTATTGTGGGTTTCTATTGAGGAGCGAAAGAAAGAGGACACAAACCCAGGCTACATATACTACTGGGTACGAGCGCTCGACGAGGCAGACCTGCCGGTTGGGCCGCCACGCGCACATCGGGTCGAGTGGTCTGAGACAGCGGCGGAAACCGCTGAAGCGGCAGCCTCTGCAATCAAGGAAGGCCAAGAGCTTAACGGGACGCGGTCGCGAAATCTAATGACCCCCAGTGAAGAGGGTGATGCGGTTTCAGGATACGCCGGTGAGCAGTCAGTCACCGGCGCTTCAGATAGGGAAGTGAATATTCGCTTCAACCGCGCACCACCCCGGCACCTGCCTGCTAAGCCTGCACCGGGCTAGCCCTGCTTACTTAAGCCAGGTCAGTCTGGCTGCTTCCTCGTTACCCAGAGCAACTTCGCGGTCCGCATGTGCTCGCGCCTTTATGTAATCGTGTACCAACACCGTATCAGTAGGCGTTAGAGAATCTGCAAACGAAGCCATTCCTGAACCGGCCAGCAGACCGCCTAGTACAATGCCGTCAAAGTTATCGTGTGATCCTTGACCCATCATCCGCAAATCGGCGATGGCGCCGCCTGAGCGAGCGATAAGGCCGTGACAAAGCGCGCAGAAGTCATGGTACAAAACCTCTCCCCGGGCAATGGTCTCATCATCTACATCAGCAAGCTGTTGTGCCGGTATGGTCATGTCCCTGACCGTAGGCGAGGGTAGAGCGCTTGTGCCGCCTAGTTTGAATACCAGCATGCGGCCGGTATTGCTGTGGGTAAGGGATGCCGGTTTCGGTACCGGATCTATGGGCGCCCCGGAGAAGAGATCGCCGCCGCCAGTACCGGTCAGGATCGAAACGTATTGAACACCATCGATCTGATAACTGATCGGTGGGGCAAGTATGGAAACGTAGGTATTAAACTCCCAAAGCACTTCCCCGTTGTCCTGGTCATACGCTGCGAACATCCCCAGCGCATTACCCTGGAATACAAGACCACCTTTGGTTCCCAGCACACCGCCGTTCCAGTAATGGGGAAACTCCACGGCCCATTTTTCTTCACCTGTTAAAAAGTTGAACGCCTTGAGATAGCCGCGAACCTTCGGTTGAGAACCAATGTTGTCAACGAAGAGCTGTGCGATTCGACCGAATTCGAGACCGATATTCATGCGGCCTGGATGACGCTTGTAGAGGCCGGTCTCGTAGTACTCATCGGACATCGCGTAGATGAGTGGGTTTTCCTGTACAGGCAGGTACGCGATGCCAGCTTCTGCATCAATGGACATGGCTTGCCAATTGTGAGCACCGAGCGGGCCAGGCAGCACCCATTTTGCCTTATCGCTGTAGTCGCCCATGTCACTCTCGACGGGTCGACCGGTGTCCAGATCGACATGGGTCGCCCAGGTAATAGCCGCGAAAGGATTAGCGCGTAGCAGTTTGCCGTCAGTGCGATCAATAACGTAGAAGAAGCCGTTCTTAGGTGCCTGCAATAGTACCTTGCGGTCTTCACCATCAATGGTCATATCGGCAAGGGCTATGTCTTGAACCGCAGTGTAATCCCAGTTGTCTCCTGGTGTGGTTTGGTAGTGCCAGCGGTACTCGCCGGTGTCTGCATCAAGCGCCACGATAGAGGAGAGATACAGGTTATCGCCGCCGCCGGGAGAACGCAGTTCTCTGGACCAGGGGGAACCATTACCAACGCCGAGGTAGACGGCATTGAAGTCAGGGTCATAGACAATAGAGTTCCATACTGTTCCACCACCGCCATATTCCCAGTAGTTGGTTCCTTTCCAGCTTTTCGCTGCATCCTCCATGGCTTTGTTTTCAAAAGGTTCAGCAGGATCGCCCGGAACGGTGTAAAACCGCCAAACCTGATCACCGGTCTTCGTGTCGTAGGCAGTGACGTAGCCTCGCACACCAAATTCGGCGCCACCGTTGCCGATGAAGATCTTGTCGTTGGCTACCCTTGGTGCGCCTGTGACGGTATAGAAGCGGTCACGGTCGATGATGGTGTCAACGCTCCAGACTTGTTTGCCGGTTTCTGCGTCTAGCGAGAAAAGACGGCCGTCGAGACTGCCGAAAAAAACGTGTCCTTTGTATACCGCGACGCCGCGATTCACAACATCGCAGCAGGCGCGACGCCCCCATTCGCGCGGAACCTCGGGATCAAACTGCCATTTTTCTTCGCCCGTGACGGCGTCGATGGCATACACCCGGCTCCAGGTGCTGGTGAAAAACATGACGCCGTCGACCACGATCGGCGTTGATTCGAGTGCTCGGTTCGTGCCCATATCCTTGTGCCAGGCCAGGCCAAGGTCTTTTACGGTGTCTTTGTTAATCTGCTCAAGGGGAGAGAAGCGTTGCTCTTCATAGGTGCGTCCGTAAGCCAACCAATTGCCCGGTTCGGAGTCTGCATTGTTGATGCGAGCATCATCAATCTGCCCGATAGCTGATGACGTTTGGGTTTCTTTGGCCGTTTCTGCAAGCGTTGGTGCTTCTGGTGCTTCTGAGCAAGCGGCGACAAATAGTGTGGCCACCACAAGCAGTAGAGTGGGTGCTTGGTGCATGTAGTTTTCCCCTGATCTTTGGTAGGTAGAAGATACGCGTGTTTTTGGTTGAGTGCCAGCGGTGCCCGAGACACTGTAACTTAGGCGTAGTATAGGCATCTATCGACGCTACAAAGATAGGCCTTTTAGATCACAACGGCATCACTTTTGTATGCATTTTTTTTACATCTCAATGAAATGGGCTTGTTTGCAGTTAATCCCGGGTGTCGCGATCAAGAGGTTTGTTAGCTTGGCTGGGCTTGGAAGTGATGGTAAAGGCATTGAATACCTCTGTTCTTATCTTGCTGTCAATGGCCACTAGAAGTGAACCAGGCCTCGGCCAGCAACACTGGCCCACCCCAGAGGATAGTCTTGTACATGTTGTTCAGCCTTTTACATATTGGGTTTATGGGAGGAGATTGTAGGGGGGCTTGTAAACGGGGATTGATACCAATGTGCACTAATGTAACGGAATGTGACCTAACTTATAGCCGACAGCGAGAACCCTACAGCGAGAACCCTGCAGGCACATAGCATGACCACATGGTTACTGCATTCTGGCGACCATGCAGAGACTATTGGGTACCTGCATAGACGCCAAAAGCGCGCCGATTCGGCCAATGATGGCGGTTAGGGCGTATCTGATGGATTCTTAAGGTTCTTTAATTGCTAATGATGCCGGTCAACAACAAAGTTGACCAATGTGCTCATGGAATCTTTAAATTCAGAATCAGCGACATTATTGAGACACGCCATAGCCTCACAGCGTTCAGTGTTTGCCTGCTCAGAGGTGTATTTCAATGCGTCTGTTGCCTTCACCAGCTGAATCATCTCAGGAAGGTTTTCAACACCACCGTTCCTGATCGCATCTTCAACAAATGCCTTTTGGTCGGGTTGTCCGTTTCTCATAGCAACGATCAACGGTAGTGTCACTTTGCCTTCAGCGAGGTCATCGCCGATATTTTTGCCCAGTTCTTCTGGTGTGCCCAGGTAGTCTAATTGATCATCAACCATTTGAAAGGCGATCCCAAGGTGCAGGCCGTAGTCCCGCAGGGCGTGTTCTGTTTTTTCATTGGCGCCCGCTAATACGGCACCGGCATGCGCGGCTGCCTGGAATAACATGGCGGTCTTCCGGGAGATAATCTCCATATACTCGACTTCAGTGGTCGCGGGATTACGGATAAAGCTAAGTTGCTGAACTTCACCCTCGGCGATGACGTTTGTAGCCCTTGAGAGAATTTCCATTACCCGGATATTCCCAATGTCTACCATTATTTCGAATGCTCTTGAGTGCAGGAAATCCCCTACCAGTACGCTGGGAGCGTTGCCCCAGGCGGCATTTACCGTTTTCCGGCCACGTCGCAGGTCCGATTCATCAACGACATCATCATGCAATAACATCGCGGTGTGCAGGAATTCGATGACCGTTGCCAGTTTTACGTGATCGCGTCCCTGGTATCCACAGGCTTTGGCGCAAAGCAGCACGAGAAGAGGCCGAAGGCGTTTTCCACCTGCCTCTATCAAGTAGGCGGCGATTTCCTCGACCATCGGCACTTCTGAGTTCAGATTCGCCCGAATAAGGTCGTCAACCGATTGGAAATCCTCTTTGACGACTGATAGGAAAGGATAGGTCATGTAAATCGCGGACTTCGCGGGCCATTTGAGAGGATTCGAATCCTAGGGGGGGGCAATTCGGGTGTCAAGGTGAAATCGCCAAATGTTGCTTGCTCCTGGCAAGGTCATCGAATAGAATTGCGCGTCCTGAAAGTGGCCGGATTCCAGTCACGACCCAACATACCGCTATTTGCGGACAACTGAATGAGATTCTTAGCATGTACGCTGTAATAGAAAGTGGCGGCAAACAACATCGGGTAGAACCTGGTGAGGTTTTGCGGCTTGAAAAACTAGACGCCTCCGAAGGTGAAACAGTCAACTTTGATAAAGTCATGATGATTGGCGAGGGTGAAAACATCCAGATCGGCACACCCTTTGTGGATGGTGGTGCGGTCACTGCAGAAGTAGTTAGCCATGGTCGCGGAGACAAGATCACGATCATCAAGATGCGTCGCCGAAAGCACTATCGAAGGCAGGCTGGGCATCGTCAGTACTTCACTGAAGTGAAGATCAAAGAAATTAGTGGAGGTAACTAGAAATGGCGCATAAAAAAGCGGGTGGTAGTACTCGAAATGGGCGCGATTCTGAATCGAAACGATTGGGCGTTAAGATCTATGGCGGTCAGGAAGTGATTGCAGGCAATATTATTGTCAGGCAACGCGGCACAAAGTTTCACCCCGGGAAAAACGTCGGCTGCGGTCGTGATCATACTTTGTTTGCCAAGGCAGCCGGAGTGGTTGAATTCAGCGTTAAAGGGCCGAAGCAGCGCAAATACGTGAATGTCGTCGCACCGGCCGCCGTTGCTGGGGTATAAGCCTTAAAGAAGGTGTATAAAGGCCCTGTCAGTGACAGGGCTTTTTTTTGCACCATTTTCTGGCGATAGTGAGCCATTATGAATTTTGTCGATGAAGCAAGTATCAAGATTGAAGCAGGCAAGGGCGGTAACGGCTGCCTGTCTTTTCGTCGTGAGAAATATATAGAACGTGGTGGCCCCGATGGCGGTGATGGAGGCAGGGGCGGAAGCGTATACCTTGTAGGTGATGCTGCGCTGAACACTCTTGTAGATTTCCGGTTTCAGCCTAACTATCGAGCGCAGAAAGGCGGGGGTGGTAAAGGAAACGATCGAACCGGCCCGAAAGGGGAAGATTTGTACGTTCGTGTTCCCTGTGGCACCAGTCTGTTTGATGAAGAAACCGATGAGTATTTGGGTGACATCAATGATCAGGGGGAAACGCTACTTTTGGCGGAGGGTGGTCGACATGGACTTGGCAACGTGCGATTTAAGTCGAGTACGAACCGCGCACCGCGGCAAACCACACCGGGGGAACCGGGTGAAGTCCGGCAGCTCAGGCTCGAACTAAAACTTATCGCTGATGTGGGCCTTCTAGGACTCCCGAACGCTGGAAAATCGACGCTAATCAGTGTTGTTTCGGCCGCCAGCCCAAAAATCGCAGATTATCCGTTCACGACACTCGTACCTAACCTTGGAGTCGTGCGGCTGAGCCATGATCAAAGCTTCGTCATCGCTGATATTCCTGGTTTGATAGAGGGAGCAGCCGGGGGCGCTGGGCTGGGTGTACAGTTCCTTAAACACCTTTCTCGGACACGGTTGTTATTGCACCTTATTGATGTAGCACCAATGGACGGTAGCGACCCGGTGACTAATTGCCGTACTATTGAAGATGAGTTGGCACGTTATAGTGAAGGGATTGCTGACAAAACCAGATGGTTGGTGTTCACCAAGGTCGATCTGCTGGACAGCGACTCCAGGCAGGGGCTTGCTGGGCTTGCGAAACAACTTGGGGCAGACAGGTACTTTATGATTTCGGCGGTGGCCAACGAAGGTACAGATGTTCTTATGGGCGCTATCGCCGAGTTCCTGACACAGTTGGAACAAACGGTGGATGACGAGCGGATTCTTCGGGAAACTCATGAGTACTCGTTGCGCAAACGCCAGGAGCGCTGGCAAAAACGCTACAGCGCTGTTGATGAAACCGACGAAGACGATGACCATGATGTGTCGGTGCATTACGAGCCATGAAAACCGAGTCAACACCTGATAAAACCTGGGTAATCAAAGTAGGCAGTTCTCTGCTCACTAATCACGGGGCTGGTATCGAACGAACGCTGGTACAGGGGTGGGTCGATGATATTGCGGCCTTAAAAAATGAAGGCGCGCGTATCGTTTTGGTGTCCTCGGGCGCAGTCGCCGAGGGTATGAAGCGGCTTGGGTTGTCCGAGCGCCCGCATTCGATACACATGTTGCAGGCCGCAGCGGCCGTCGGCCAGATGGGCCTGATTGAAATGTATGAGTCAGCATTCCAGAACCATCATCTTCATACGGCACAAATACTGTTGACGCATGATGATTTGCGGTCACGCCAAAGATACCTGAATGCCCGGAGCACTTTTTGGCAGTTGCTGGACCTGGGCGTAGTGCCCGTCGTTAACGAGAACGACACGGTTGTCACCGATGAAATAAAATTTGGGGATAACGATACGCTGGCGGCACTTGTTGCCAATCTTATTGGCGCAGAAACATTGCTGCTGTTAACAGATCAGCCGGGACTGATGACCGCTGATCCGGAGCAGGACCCTGGCGCAGAACTGGTCACGACGATGCCAGCGGCTGACAGAGCGTTGGATGATATGGCAGGTGAAGGATCGGCCCTTGGTCGTGGAGGCATGATCACCAAGATTCAGGCGGCAAGGATTGCGGCAAGGAGCGGCGCCAACACTATTATCGTCTCTGGGCGCGAGCCGGGTGTCATCTCGCGAATCTCCCGGTCTGAAAAAGTGGGCACTTTATTGACTGCCGCCGATGAATCCATGGTCGCCCGTAAACAGTGGCTGGCGACATTGCCTGTCAGGGGCACGCTGCTGCTGGACAAGAAGGCCTGTGAAGCCCTAACCGCCGACGGTCGGTCATTGCTGGCTGTGGGTGTAACAGAAACGCGCGGCGACTATACGAGGGGTGAAATGGTCAGCTGCGTATCAGCCGGCGGTCATGAAGTTGCCCGCGGCATGGTCAACTACGGCGGCGCTGATGTGCAGAAAATCTGCGGAATATCCAGCGACCGTATAGAATCCGTGTTGGGTTTTGTGGTGGAAGAGGAGCTCATCCACCGTGACAACCTGGTATTGAGCTAGGCGAGCTACGCTTTAAGCGCTTTCACCCGGGCGTTCAGGCGAGATTTATGACGAGCGGCTTTGTTTTTTTGGATAATTCCATGTGTAACAGCTCGGTCGATCACTGGTACGGCGCTAATGTAGGCCGCATTTGCAGATTCATAGTCTCCGGCGTCGACGGCAGCAAGGGTTTTCTTGATTGCTGTTCGGAATGTAGATCGCTGACTCGTGTTATGTCTACGACGCGATTCATTTTGTCGTGCTCGTTTCTTGGATTGAGCTGAGTTTGCCACTAGGTAGTTACCTGGTCTGGAAAAAAGTAGGCGCGGACTATGGCGATTTACCTCAGAATTGTCAATCAGTTTTCCACGCCGTTTTGTACGGTGCTGTGAGATGATCTAGCCTCAAAGGCAGTAAATTAACAATGGAACAACCCAACAACTCATTGTCAGGCAAGCTGCTCCGGTCCAGCTTCGTCGTTTCCCTGATGACAATGCTCTCGAGGATCTTCGGATTGGCGAGGGACATGGTCATTGCTTATTTCTTTGGTGCAGCGGCAGGTGCTGATGCGTTCTTCCTGGCGTTCAGGATACCCAATTTTTTCCGTCGGCTGTTTGCCGAGGGCGCGTTTGCCCAGGCCTTTGTCCCTGTATTGACCGACTATAAGGAAAACCGAACCCGCGAAGAAGTCAGAGCCTTGATAGGTAAGTCAGCGGGTTCCCTGGGCGCAATCCTTGCGCTTCTGACGCTTGCCGGGGTTCTTGGTGCGGCGGTAGTTATTGGCCTGTTTGCCCCCGGCTTTGTCTACCACGGAGACACGGGCAAGTTTGACCTGGCGGTTGATATGTTGCGCCTCACGTTCCCCTATCTGTTCTTGATTTCGATGACCGCGCTGTCAGGTGCCGTGCTGAACACCTACGACAAGTTTGCTGTACCGTCATTTACCCCGGTTCTGCTAAATATTTCCCTGATTGCCAGTGCTGTTCTTTTAAGACCTTACCTTGACGTTCCCGTGATGGCGCTGGCATGGGGTGTTTTAGTTGCGGGTGTTGCGCAACTCACCTTCCAGCTCCCCTTCCTAGCCAGAGAGAACCTGCTGCCGTTACCATCAGTTGATTTTAAAGACCCTGGTGTAAAAAGAATTGGTTGGCTGATGCTGCCGGCCGTGTTTGGGGCATCTGTTAGCCAGATCAATTTGCTGGTGGATACATTGCTGGCATCTTTTCTCGAAACGGGCAGTCTGTCATGGCTTTACTACTCGGACCGCTTATTGGAGTTGCCACTGGCGTTATTCGGCATCACCGTTGCGACGGTGATCCTGCCGAGCCTGTCCCGTGAACATACCAACCAATCAGGTGAAGCCTTTTCCGGCACACTGAATTGGGCGCTCAGGCTGGTGCTGCTCTTTGGAGTCCCGGCGACAGTGGCGCTCGTCTATCTGGCAGAGCCGCTGATTGCAGCTCTGTTCTACCACGGAGAACTGACGGTTCGTGATGTTGCTATGTCAAGTTACAGCCTTGCTGCCTATGGGGTTGGGCTTCTCGGACACATGATGGTGAAGGTGCTGGCGCCCGGATATTTCGCAAGGCAAGACACACGCACACCGGTCAGGTATGGGATATTCGCCCTGATGGCTAACATAGTGCTGAACTTTGCCCTGGTCTGGCAGTTCAAGCATATTGGTCTTGCCATGGCGACAAGTATTTCCGCCTTTCTTAATGCTGGTTTGCTGCTGTTCGGGCTTCTCAGGGCCGATGCGCTTCGCTTTTCTGCAGGATGGAAGTCATTTCTTTTGCAGGTTTCGATCTCCAGCCTTGCCATGCTACTGGTGCTCTACCTCATTCTTCCAGACATGGCCTACTGGATCAGCGAAGGTTTTGTCTCGAGAATGGTCACTATCGTTTTAATCTGCTTCGCTGGTGCTGTAAGTTATGCGGCTGTACTGCTCTGTACTGGATTCAGGTACCAACAGTTGGTTCGCTAATGGAAGTTATTCGAGGACTACTCAACGTCAGGGAAAAACATCGCGGCGCGATTGTCACGATAGGTAACTTCGATGGCGTTCACAAAGGGCACCAGTCGATATTAAAAGAAGTCAGGGCCAGGGCAGACAAACTGAATGTACCTGCCATGTTGATTTGTTTTGAGCCCCAGCCAAAAGAGTTTTTTGATTTATACGATGCACCGGCGCGGCTGACCCGGTTTCGGGAGAAGGTCGACCTGCTCTCTGATCAGGGAATTGACTACGTTTATTGCGTTAAGTTTGATGAGAAAGCCAGGACCATGACCGCAGTGGAGTTCGTCAGGATACTGGTTGAGGAAATGGATATTTCAGCGCTCTTTGTGGGTGACGACTTTCATTTTGGGTTCGATCGAAGTGGCGACTTTAAATATCTGCAGGATGTTGGAAAGGCCCATCATTTTGACGTGATCAATATGTATACGATCTCTCATGACAATGAACGCGTCAGCAGTACCCGCATCAGGGAGTGCCTTGCCGAGGGCGATTTTGAGCTGGCGGAGAGCCTGCTCGGTTATGCTTATTCTATTTCCGGCAAAGTCATTTATGGACGCCAGATAGGAAGAACGCTGGGGGTTCCTACCGCGAATATTCAGCTAAACCGCTATGTTGCACCGATCACCGGGGTTTTTGCGGTTGAAATGTTGTTTGATGGCCAGGCCTTCCCGGGGGTCGCGAATGTGGGCGTTCGCCCGACCATTGATGACCACACCCTAAAACCTATTCTGGAGGTGCACCTGTTCGATTTTTCTGATGATATCTATGGTAAGACGGCAAAGGTAGTCTTCCGGCAGAAGATCCGGGACGAAAAGAAATTCTCAGGGATAGAAGCTTTAAAAGCAGCCATTATGAACGATATTGAAGACGCTAAGATCTTCTTCGGAGGCGCATGACAGTGTGGTACTACTTTGCCATTAGTGCAGTGTTGCTGGTTGTGGATCAGGTGACTAAAAACTACATGTCTGATCTCCTGCCGTTGTGTGTCCCTGGTTATTGCCAGTCGATTGAGCTTCTGCCGGTTTTTAAACTCACGGTTTTACACAACACCGGCGCAGCGTTCAGTTTCCTGGCTGACGCGGGTGGCTGGCAAAGAGTTTTCCTGGTGGTTGTCTCTCTGGGGGTAAGCCTGTTTATTGGCGGATGGTTATATCGTATTTACAGGGAGCAGCCGCTGCTGGCTTATGCATTGGCGTTTATTCTGGGCGGTGCGCTGGGTAATCTGGTCGACAGGGCACTTCAGGGTTATGTGGTCGATTTTCTGGTGCTTCATTACGAGACCTATTACTTTCCGGCCTTTAATATTGCAGATACGTCCATCAGTATAGGTGCAGGATTGTTGATTATTGATATGTTCAGGCAAGGCAAACGGGGGCATACCAATGAATAATGTCCCGATTGGGCCTGGAACCAGGGTAACCTTGATCTTCAAGCTCGCGCTTTCCGCAGGCGATGTTATTGATTCTACCGGCGATGAACCAGCGACCTTTGAAGTGGGTGATGGCAGTCTGCTGCCGGGGTTTGAGTCTGCCATCTATGGCATGAAGGTCGGCGATTCCGCGGAACTGCCGATTGCCGCGGAACAGGGGTTTGGCCTTCCTAACGAAGAAAACGTCCATATGATGAAAAGGACACTTTTTACAGTGTCAGCGGAACTGGTAGAAGGTTTGGTGGTTTCTTTCTCAGATGGTGAAGGTGGTGAACGTCCTGGGGTAGTCAACCGGTTGTTCGATGAGTTGGTTGAGGTGGACTTTAACCATCCACTGGCTGGTCAGGACCTGTTATTCAGTGTTCAGATTCAGCAGGTTGAGCAGATCTCTGATGAGATCCTGCGGATGTAATTGCAGGAGTGAATCTGAGTACGCATAATGCCAACATAATAGCGTCGAGGTGAGTAATGAAGATGAAAGGGTTTTCCCTGGTTGAATTGATGATTGCACTGGCAATTATTGGGGTGATTAGTGCCATTGCCTATCCTAGTTACCAGGGTTACATACAAGATACCTATCATGCGCAGGCTCAGGCAGACGTGAAAGCCTGTGGAATGGCGCTTGAGCGTTTCTACGGGAATGGATTCACCTACGTCGGCGGCGGGGCGGGATGCAAGCTCTGGTCGCCTGCCAGCGGTACTGAGGCAAGCAGGCAATACTCCCTGGTGGTGACGGCTAATAGCCCCGGACAAACTTATAGCATCAAGGCTACCCCTTACCCGAGTGGGGTCTGCGGTGGTAGGTGTTATACGTTTCAAGCAGACGGGACGGAAACGATCAATTAGGGGCCTGACCACCTGTCGCCCGATTGTTCCCGCTTATCGGGGCCCGAATCCTAATTCATAACAGTTCTATAGAATCCCTTGAGAGCTGATCTATTACGGGTGTCAGTTGATGGGAGTTGTATGAGGCGTTTCGACGGTTTCACTATGGTAGAGATGCTGTTCGTTATCGTGATTATCGGTATCGGCATGTCTATTGCTGTGCCCAGCTTTCAGGGGATGCTACAAAGAAACCGGCTGGCAACTCAAGCTAATGATTTAACGATGGCCATAAACCTGGCCAGGTCCGAAGCAAGCAGAATTGGCAACATTGTCAGCCTGCAGGCCGCTGTTGGCGCCGTCGGGAATGAGTTCGGTGAAGGATACTGCATCGTCATTGGTACCCCGGGAAACTGCAATACTGTCGTCAGGAGCTTTCCAGCTTTTCAGGGAACGGCAACACTTGCCGGCGTAGATGACGCCCCAAACAGCGGCGACTGGGATTCACCGCGTACCTCGATTCAATTCAATGGCCGGGGAGGGCTGAGTGGAACAAGCAACCAGGTTAGATACCTTGATCTATGTCTGGATGGGCAGCTCGGTCGCCGGATCAAGCTGGCGCTGATCGGCAGGTCCAAGGTCTGGAA
>Ga0206678_10001453_pt1 | contig 15332 bp, 13 predicted proteins | sample M180m12015metaG_FD_155453 | JGI IMG/M metagenome (GOLD analysis project Ga0206678, IMG submission 155453) | Ammonia-oxidizing marine archaeal communities from Monterey Bay, California, United States - M1 80m 12015 | ecosystem: Environmental > Aquatic > Marine > Intertidal zone | place: USA... | reverse complement strand
AATTTTCCTCCTAATTCAAGGCTGTTCAGGAGGATCAGAAGATCCACCGCTAGTCGGCACCGGAGAGGACAGCATTGTAGATACACCGACAGAACCCATTATCTCCACGACCATTGAGACCGTTACAAAGACTAGTTTGCTGAAAGAACCTGTAAATGACGAGCCCGAGTTTCTTTTCGATACTCAATCAACTGGTCAGTTGAGTACAGATTGGCAAAACGACCTTCTGGCGGAAATTCGTGTTGCGACACCAGATTTTGAGACACTTTACGTTCGTGAAGAATGGGGACCTGGTTGGATTGACGAAAACTATAACTGTATCAACACTCGCCATGAGGTGTTAGTTGATGAGTCACATGAAGAGGTGGTTTTTGATGACCGAGGATGCAAGGTATCCAAAGGAAAATGGTATGACTACTTTACGGGAGAATTCTACGATGATCCCGCTGAATTAGATATTGACCATATGGTTCCTCTTCATAATGCTCACGTTTCCGGTGCTTCTCACTGGCCTTTGGAAACAAAAATTAACTTTTATAACGATTTAAATGATCCTCAACATCTGATAGCGGTTAGTTCATCTGCTAATCGCTCTAAAGGCTCTCGCGGGCCTGAAATTTGGCGACCTGCAAACGAGGATTACTGGTGTCAATATGCGTATTCGTGGATTGAAATCAAGGCTCGTTGGAATCTTTCTGTTAGTGAAATTGAATTTGCCGCATTGGCGGAAATGCTTAACTCATGCGACGGTTTACCGGAATTGACCTACTGGTTTTCAAATTGGCTTTTACGTAAAGGAGCCATGTCTACTCCGGAAATGTCTCCAACTGAAAATGAGCAAGAAACAGAACTTAAAGAGTCATATTCGGAAAATACAAATTGAAAAAAACAGCAAACCTACTTGTACTTCCTTAATTTCTATCTAAAAAGTTACAACGCCTCGAGCGATGGTTCCATTTAACATCTCTTCACACGCTTGATTGATTTCATCTATCTTGTAATGCTTAGAGATTAATTTGTCAATTGGCAACACTCCAGAAAGATACATTTGTGCAAATCTCTCAAAATCAACTGCAGTATCTGCACTTCCATAAATTGTTCCCGATAATCTCTTCTCCTGTCTGAACAAATCAGTAGCGTCCAGTTGAATTTTTGAATCTGTAGGTGGCACACCAACTAGTAATGCGAAGCCTCTTTCACGGAGTGAAGGCAGCAACATTTCCGCTATCTCTATATTTCCAACTGCGTCAAAGGCGTAATCGGCTCCAAGTCCGCCAGTTAATTCTTTTACATTCCCTACTGCATCTTTACCCGCTTTTATGAAATGAGTGGCTCCCACAGCACGTGCAATGGTTTCCTTCGCTTCTGATTTATCTACTGCAATTATTTTCTCCGCCCCTGCTAGGACACAGCCCATAATTATCGAAAGGCCCACACCACCTGAACCATAGACAACCACTGATGAACCTTCATGAACTGACGCTTGGTTTAGTACTGCTCCTACACCCGTAGTTACGGCACAGCCAATTAATGCCGCAATTTCCGATGGGATTTCTTCAGACATCTTTGTGCAAATAATATCGGGGACAACCACATGTGTAGACCAGCAGGCCAAGCCTGATAGTTGTAGAACTGGTTTATGATTTGAGTCGGTCAATCGGGTGGTTCCATCTAACATTTTTCCTTGAGCTAGCATTTCCATGTAGGTTTTACAATGATTTGTGTTTCCAACTAAACACTGAGGGCACTGTTTGCAATAAGGAAACCAATTAAGAAGAACTTTTTGCCCGGCGTTGAGGTTGGTCACTCCGTTCCCTATTTCGATTACTGTACCTGCTCCTTCATGACCCAAAACTACCGGTAACTCTTGCTTAGCTAATCCGGTTACAACGTGATAGTCACTGTGGCAGATACCGAAGGCATCGATCTTTACTAAAACTTCGTTGTCCTTTGGATCGGACAAATTCAACTCTTCTATCGATAAAGGCTGGTTAAGTTCTCTCAGCACTGCTGCAGTTATTTTCAAAATTTATTTCCTGTTCATCATCCGTTTTTTGAATAATTTCTTTATGAGCTTTTTCACTTCCATCGTGAAAAGTATCAAACCATTTGACCATTTGCAGCGGTTGGGGCGGGGCTCTAAATAATGGTGGAAATCGAAAACCCCAGAGTCATATCCCGCTTTTTCGTCTCTATGTTCAACGTTCATAAATTGAAAATATCATAGAATATTTTTGGTTAAATATTGCGCACATTTTTTATAAGAAAGTACCTAGTAATTAGTAAGATTCTCTTTAAATGCAAGAAAGTTTCTGGTAAATACTTTAAATTCGTTTGATGCTACGTGCTTAAATATTTTTCTACAATTGGAGAAAGTTTGATTGTTTCTGTCTTGTAAGTTTTGATTTCATCGGGCAACTGTCTCAAAGAAATTAACAAGTCATTTGTCAAGTTGGCATCGTCTCTAATGACATGTAATGGCCATCTGTGGATACGTATTGTGAACGCAATTGCATCTGAATTGGGTATTCTTCGCAAGGTTTGACGCTCGACTCGTACTATTAGTTCTGAAGGATCTTTCTCGAATATCTGTTTTTCATAATTTAAAGCCAAGTCGTTACAAGCTGTTAAAGACCACCCTGTCCTTGCGACAATCATCTCAGCCGAAATACGATCCATAAAATTGCTAGGACGAGGTGTCAAGTCTTCTTCATAGCGCGGTACAGGTTCATGTATGTCGTCTAAGGGAAGTCCAATTTTCGAAAAGGGATCCCAATGGGTTGGGAAGCAGACACTTGCCGCTGTGAGAGTCCAACATTCAGAAACGCGCTCCATTAGGCAAACGTCTTCTTGTATCAGACGTCCGCATCTATCTATTGGATGCAGAGAGTTGTCAACCAAAGGAAGAGCAATCGACCTTTTACTTAACCAATTCTCAATAGTCTGCAAGAGTTTAAGACTCGTTGATTCTGAACCATCCAAGTGATTGCCTACAGGTCCCTGTTTCTTTAGCGACAGGTCCTCCCCTCTACAATCATCGACCTGAAGCCAGTCATTCTCTTCGATGGAGCGTGTGTTCATTTTCCATGTAAATACACCTGTGTCGAATGGAGAAACCTCTAAAGCATCACGAGGTTTCATCCTTTTTTCTAAGTTCAACATGGATAACTATGACTGTTTTTTCAAGTTTATTTTTTGTAGCTAGGATCTAATTGTTTCAAAAATTGATAACAACGTTCAGCTTCCTCGATATCGCCTATTGCATTCGATAGTTTTGCTAAGCCTTCCAAAGAACGAAGGAACCCTAAATTCTCTTCCTTCTCCCAAAGTACAAGACCGGAGCCTTTCCATCCACTTTGTCTAAGTCGGTCCAATCCCCTGTGGTATCCAACTCTGTAGGCGGCATACGATTCCACTTGATCTCTTCCGAACTCACCCAAACTGGCCCATGCTTCTAAGTTATTTGGCCACTTAGTTATTACTTCTGCGACAGCATCTCGCCTCTGGTTGAGAGGTTTTTCTAATGCTTCATTCAATGTTTCAACAGCTAAGGGGTCTTCTTTTGGAAGGATGGTTTCTGGTGGACCGCTTTTACTCAAATTGACTGGATGAACATTTTCCATATAAGCAACTTACTAAATAGTCTCGCTTTTCTTACGAATAGTTTAATGTAAATATTTCTGGAGTAAAGGTTCGTCTTAATATTCGGTATTCTTTGACAAGATAAAGCAAAAAGGTGAATAACAGAAATGGTATACCCGGATCTTCTAAGAGGATTTCCCGATGAAGAATTTGAACAAAGGGTCGATCGTGCACAGATGTTGCTACAGGAAGAAGGACTTTCAGCACTTCTTGTATGCACAGAACCTGAAGTTAGGTACTTAACAGGTTTTCACACTCCTTTTTGGCAAAGTCCCACGCGCCCATGGTTTGTGATTTTGCCGCGCTCTGGGAAACCTATTGCAGTTATTCCCAGTATTGGTGAGGCTTCGATGAATGAAACATGGATAGACGATATAAGGACTTGGAGTTCTCCTAATCCATTCGACGAAGGAGTTTCATTACTTGCTGATACCTTGAATGAAATTTTAGCTACTCCTTCTAAAACCCCTGATGAAAACTTTAAAATCGGACTTCCAATGGGAAGTGAGACGCATCTAAGGATGCCTTTGGTCGACTTTGAACAACTAAACGAAAAGCTTTATCCTAATATTTTCGTTGATGCTACTGAGATTATTAAATCTCTGCGGTGTATTAAGTCTGAAAGAGAAATTTCTAAAATTTCCAAAATATGTCAAATTGTTTCTGATGGGTTTGCCTCACTCTCGGATCTTCTCAACGTTGGTATGAGCGAAAGAGAAGCGTTCCAATCATTTCGACTCAAACTTCTAGAACTAGGAGCTGACGAAGTCCCCTACCTTGTTGGAGCGACAGGTCCTGGGTTTTCCGACATTATTAAACAACCATCCGACCGCATAATTCAACCAGGTGATCTCGTCATGTTCGATACCGGGTCGACTTATGACGGTTATTTTAGTGATTTTGATCGAAACATGGCTTTTAAATTTGCTGATGATAAAGCAAAATCTGCTTACAAAATTGTATGGGAGGCGACAGAAGCCGCTCTTAAAATCGCAATACCAGGAAATACCACCAGTGATCTATGGGAGGCGATGGGATCCGTATTGGAAACAGAATCAGCAAGGAATGACTCTGTTGGACGATTTGGGCATGGACTCGGCATGCAAGTAACCGAATGGCCGTCAAATACACTCAATGACGGAACCGTTCTTCAAGAAGGAATGGTTTTAACTGTCGAGCCAAACCTCTCATGGGGAGATGATCACATCATGGTGCATGAGGAAAATTTTGTTGTTCGGGCTGATGGTATCGAGTTGTTATCGAGACGTGCTTCTTCAGAGTTAGAAATTATCCCTTAAGATTTTAATTCCATACGATTGGAGTGTTTCCCCCTAAAGCACGTCCTTCTGTTCTAACACCTTTTGGTGTTAACTTTGGACCAATTTCCTTCCATAATCTCGGAAGGCGGTAATGGGGTACCCTTGGGAACAAATGATGCAAAGCATGATAATCATGTCCTCTAATTAGTAGAGTCGAACCGGGAAAAACCGCGACTCGAGTGTCAACGTATCTGCCTTGTTTTTCCGCAGGATGATGCGGGTACCATGCGAAAATGAAAATCAACCACCCGTTTGAAATGCGCGCTGGTATGTACCACAGCAAGATCGAATCCCATCCAATACCAAAAATAAATCCACCAAGTAGTAACAAGTGCGTCATAACCCAATAACGCAGGGTGTTCTTACCACTCCGAACAGCCGTAGATTTCGAGATTTCCGTTTCCGCTTGAGTTTCAAAGAAATTCGTTAGTTTCATTGGTAGGAGGCGAAAGGCTTGTTTGGAGAAAGCAAAAACAGGAGTAAACGTAGAAACTATTGCAAATCCCCACCATGAAATCGGAAGTTCCCAAATAGGTCCTTTTGTGTGATAATCCGGATCACGTTTCGGATCGTTAGTAAATGCGTGATGGCGCATGTGTTGAATCCTGTGAGTCCAATAATCGAATCCCAGAGGGAGCGATGAAATCATGCCGATTAAATCCTCTCCCCAACGATGTCCTGACTTCTTGCCCCAGATGTTTCCGTGTGTAGCCTCGTGCATAGGCATATAGAAGGTTGTCGCAATAACTATGTTGCAGCACAACCCCAACCAAAGTGGAATAACTCCCTTCACTCCCAATACAACGATTGAGATCCACAAAAAAAGCGAGACTAGAAATTCAGCAATAATCCTAAATTCAAACCCGTCTCGGTACGGGCTTACTATCAAACGCTCATCTCGTTTCTCTATTTGCATGGAAGAGAACTCAGTCATACAGCATCCTAAATAGATTTACCAGTACTGTACCACCCAGTTTATGACTCTTTTCCGCATGAGAACTAAAGTCAATTTAAGCATGCGTAAAACCACACCAACTATTAATGAGATCCGTATTTATAGAATGCCTCTCCCTGCTAAAACCCTCTACAACATGTCTAGTTCAGCTGTTCTAACACCGGAATCGACGATCGTTGCGTTGATTGATAGTGATGGAGTAATCGGTTATGGGGAAGCTTGTATGGCTACTCCTCAAGCACAAGAGGCAAATAATGATAGTATTCGTTCTTCTTTATCTGTTCTCTCCCCTTCACTGATCGGCATTAATCCGACGGAGCTCGATTTAATAAACTCAACAATGGAAAGTTCACTAAACGGTGAGAATGAAGCGAAAGCTGCAATCGATATTGCGTGCTGGGACTTGATTGGGAAAAGAGTAGGAAAAAGTGTAGCGGAGCTTTTAGGCGGAAACATTACAGACGAAGTAATCACCTACCATGTCATTGGTATTACCTCCCCAGAAAACGCAGCAACAGAAGCAGAAAGACTGCAAGTAAACGGAATCTCCAGGATCCAATTGAAAGCTGGAGGTAGGTCTATTGAAAATGACATTGAAGCAATAAAAGCTGTATCTAGAGTCCTTCAAGATGGAACAGTTTTAGATGTCGATACTAATCGTGGTTGGACAGAAGATGAAGCAGTAAAAGTATCTAACGCATGTTTCGAAATATCTATGTCGATGGAGCAACCATGCGCTACCCAGAAAGAGTTATATAGACTTAAATCCAAAATTTTTCACCCTCTAATAATCGATGAAAGTGCAACTGACATAAACACAATCTCCAAAATGGTTTCCTCCGAAATTGCAGACGGTTTTGGCTTGAAGATTACGAGAATTGGTGGATTAACTCCGATGAAAGCCGTGCGCGACTTTTGCATTAAAACTCAGACTCCTATGAGTTCAGATGATGCATGGGGAGGCGATATTATCGGAGCTGCGGGGGTCGCTCTCGGATCAACAGTTCCAAGCTCTTTGAACCGTGGAGCTTGGCTTGCAAATACATATCACCAAGTCCACTATGACCCAATCAATGGACCGCGAATAGAGAATGGCGTGATCAAACTACCCAAAGGTGGTCCGGGACTGGGTCTTGTCATCGATGAAGGAATTTTCGGTATACCAGATCAAGTCCATAATTAAACCCTTCCTTGTTTTGCTTTCTTCAGAGTACGTGCACGCTCACCTGAGTCGAGAACAGTTTTTCGCAAACGCACGATTTTTGGAGTTATTTCTACGCACTCATCTTCAGCTATATATTCGAGAGCTTGTTCAAGTGATAGTTTCCTTGGAGGCGTTAAACGTATGGTGTCATCAGAAGCTGCAGCCCTGACATTTGTTAGCTTTTTCTCTTTGCAAATATTTACGTCCATATCTTCGGCTCGAGGGTTTTCGCCTACAATCATGCCCGCATACACCTCGTCATTAGGGGAAACGAAAAGCGTGGTTCGTTCTTGCAAATTCGTTATGGCATGTCCTGTAACTGAACCTTTTCTGTCCGCTATCACACTTCCAGTTTGCCGAAGCCTCATTTCTCCAAACCATTTCTCCCAACCACTAAACACATGACTAAGAATTCCTGTGCCGCGAGTCTCCGTTAAAAATTCTGTTCGGAAACCTATTAATGCTCTGGAAGCAACCATGTAATCAATTTTCACCCATCCTGTTCCATAATTCTTCATTTCTTTCATCTCTGCACGTCGTTCTCCAAGGAGTTGCGTCACAGCACCAACATGTTCTTCTGGAACTTCAATTGTCAACTCTTCGACCGGTTCATGCAATTTGCCATCTATTTCTTGGAGTAAAACCGATGGTTTACCTACAGTCATTTCGAAACCTTCACGCTTCATCGTTTCAACTAGAACCGCTAACTGTAACTCTCCTCGGCCTTGAACTTCCCAAGCATCTGGACGTTCAGTGGGTAGAACTCTTATAGAAACATTTCCGATAAGTTCTTCCTCTAAACGCGCTTTAATTTGGCGTGCTGTTAATTTGTCACCATCACTGCCTGCCACCGGTGAAGTATTGACACCAATTGACATAGAAAGTGTTGGTTCATCAACCGAAATTATAGGAAGTGGTAGAGGGTTTTCTAAGTCCGTAAAACTTTCTCCGATTGTGACGCCCTCAACACCAGAAACATAGGCTATTTCCCCCGGTCCAGCTTCTGTGACCTCCACCTGCGACAGTGCCTCCGTTAAAGTTACTGTTCCTACTTTTACTTGTTCTATCGATCCATCTGTTCTACACCAAGCAACATTTGAATTCTGTTTTAAAACTCCACTTACAATTCGACATATGGCTAGACGACCTAAATAGGGAGATGCATCCAAGTTGGTTACGTGAACTTGGAGTGGCGCATTTGCGTCGCCAATTGGAGGAGGTACTCGTTCTAGAAGTACTTCATAAAAGGGGTCAAGATTAGTTCCTTGAGTATCCGGATTTAAAGTGGCGATTCCCAATCTTGCATCTGTGTAAATGATAGGGAAATCAATTTGAGCTTCTGAGGCATCCAGATCTAAGAAAAGTTCATATATCTCATCTATTACTTCACTTATTCTCGCATCTGGTCTATCTATCTTGTTAATAACGACAACTATTGACAGGTTAGCTTCAAGTGCTTTGCGTAAAACGAAACGTGTCTGGGGTCTAGGTCCTTCTGCTGAATCGACCAACAGTAAAACCCCATCGACCATTGTTAAAGCCCGTTCAACTTCACCACCAAAATCAGCGTGACCGGGAGTATCAACTATGTTAATTTTTACACCCCCGTGCTTGATTGCTGTATTTTTGGCGAGAATTGTAATTCCTTTTTCACGCTCTAAATCCATAGAATCCATTACTCTTTCAGCGACTTCCTCATTAGTTCTGAAAGCACCAGAATTCTTAAGAAGAGCATCAATGAGAGTAGTTTTACCATGATCCACATGTGCTATTACAGCAATATTTCTTAGCTCTGGTCTTTTAGTCACTTCTCAAAGATAGGGGTAATTCGGTTACCAGACGGTCAATGTGACAAATTACATCTTAATTCTTAAATGTGCATGCAGAGTCTACGCGCTTCATAGATAGCTGATGCAATGCCTCGACTGGCGACTGCATCACCGATTCTGTATAACTCGTACCGATCTTTACTCATCGGTTGTGCTTTCCCTGTTGTAAATGCATCTATGTCCACACTCCCACCGTTGGAAGACATTTCTTTAAGATCAAGGTAGAGGGCATCATTGGGGAGAACACCATTCTCTACGATTACTGAATCAACCCTTCTGAAAGCTTCTACGCGTGTGTGTACATTCACCATTAGTGCTCTCACCATTGACCCAGCAGTTTCGACGTTCATCAGTCGATGATCCGGAGTCATAGTCACACCATTTCTGTAAAGCATTCGTAAATATGCGGGTCCGATCGTAGCGGAAAGGTCTTGCATTACTTGTCGATCAGGTGTTACGAGCTCAATTTCTGAAACTCCTCTTTCGCTTAGAAATTCAGCTACTGATGCAGCGTTCTCACCGCCATGGTCGTCATATATTAGAACTTTACCTTTAGGGATTTTGTGTCCACTGAGCACATCCCATGTTGTACAAATTAGATCTTCAGCAGAAGAAAGAAACGTCGTGTCTGGAAGGCCACCGGTTGCAATAATAACAACGTCGGGCTTTTCATTGATCACATCACTCTCATCCACCATTGTGTCTAATCTGATATCAACACCTGCGTGCAATGTCTCAGCTGCAAGCCATCCAACTATCCCAGAGAGTTCAGCCTGACTTTTACTAGCGCGTACTGCGAGATTAACCTGACCCCCTACACTGCTCTGCGCTTCGAAAAGTACGACACTGTGGCCACGTTCCCCTAAAACTCTAGATGCTTCCAAACCTCCAGGACCAGCTCCTACAACAACCACCTTCTTTATTGAATCTGCCTTATAAGTAATTATTTGAGGAATGCTCTCTTCACGACCTGTAGCCGGATTTTGTATACAAACCGACTCAAGCCCCTGATGAAGACGATTGATACAAAGAGATGCTCCCACACAAACTCGTATTCGATTCTCTTCTCCCCTTTCCAGTTTCTTAACAATATGAGGATCTGCAAAATGAGCTCGAGTCATTCCAGCTAGATCAATTAGTCCCGTGGAAATGGCATGACGAGCTGATTCTAGATCGGTAATACGCGTTGCATGGAGTACTGGAATATCAATCACTGCTTTGATGGAAGCCGCCAGAGATGTATAAGGCATAAGTGGTGTTCCTGACGGAGGTATAGCCTTCGAAAGTCCTTCTTCAGTAGCTAGTGAGGAACTCGTGACATTAATAAAGTCGAGAAAACCGGACTCTGCGAGTCGTTGTGCTATCTCAATACTTTCCTCAATACTGAGTCCGCCAATTTGTTCTTCAGCAGCAATCATTCGAATGCCAACAGCAATATCCGTGCCAATCGCATCACGGATTGATTCAAGCACTTCGAAAGTAAAACGTAAACGGTTTTCAATTGAACCTCCATATTCATCTGTTCTACGATTTACTAAAGGTGTCCAGAATTGATCTATTAAATGGCTGGTCGCACAGAGTTCAATACCGTCGAGTCCCCCGGAGCGTGCACGTTTAGCTGCATCAGCAAAATCACTTACTACGCGACGAATATCGAAAAGTTCCATTTGTTTCGGCCAAAATCGATGCATCGGTTCACGTACTGATGATGGAGATATTGTGGGTAGCCAGTCACCATCATTGGAAACGTTCCGTCGCCCCATATGGGTTATCTGGCACATAACTGCCGTTTCGTGTCGGTGGATGCGTTCGGTCATCTGAATCATCGCTTCGATAATTGCGTCGGATCCAAAGTTCAACTGCCCCCATAAGGATGGTGAGTCTGGTGAGACATTACTTGATCCACCTATCATGGTGAGTCCAATGCCGCCCTTAGCTTTTTCTTCGTGGTATGCGATGTAACGTTCATTCGGTGTTCCATCAGTGTTGTAACCCGGGGCGTGGCTACTGGAAAAAATTCGATTCCTTAGTTCCATATTGGCTAGCTTGAATGGTTCTAGTAGAGGATCTGAATGTGAGATTGAATCTTTTTTCACAGAGCTCCTAAATTTTTATGGTGTCTATTTCAATGATGATTACAACAGAAAGTTCAGACCAGCCTCTTCATTACGTTGCTCTGTGTTTGAACAGGAGCACCAAAACGTTCTGCATTTTTAGCGTTGCGTTCATGGAAGCCTGTGTCGATCATTCCTTTTGTAGTTCTTTCATCAAAATCAGTCAATGACTCATAAGCCCAAATCAATCTGATCGCTGGTCCAGTACCCCAAAAACTTGTACTAACAGTCGCAGGAGTGCCGCTAAGTTGATGCATGTAATCAACAAACTCAATTGTTGATTCAAGATTTCCTGCGATCTGTTCGACGTGGATTGTGTTAATAACATTTGCAACAATATTTGGAACATTCGACCAGTCACCCACTGTGTGAATTATGTTCCACAGAGAATCTTCAGGAAGAGAATCCACACACATATTTACTGTCGCAGCTTTTTTCTGCATTGTTTCAGCGTCCATTTCTGGATGTATCAATGAACCAGAATAAAAACTCTCAATGTCGGGACACAGAGCCGAAACTCCAAATTCACCCAGAGTTCCTATCACAGTCTCCCAAAGTGCGTAATTGTAATCAGAAACTGAGTTTATGTACTCATGAGTATCTATTAATGCTGCACTAGCTTCACTTAAAGTTTCGGGTTTAACTCGTGTAACCCTGTTCCATAACTTCATAACAAAATCCTTTCAAAAAAATCAGAAGTTAGTTTAATTACTGGAAAGATTACTTGTTGACAAAAGATCTTTTAGTGTCGGAGATGATTGAAGACGTATAGTTTTAAGTCAACGTTAAAAATTCGCTATACGAATATTGATGACCTCTACAGAAACTACTCATCTGTCGAAATACCACACTCCAATAGCGCCTTTGTATCAACCCACTCAAGGGTCAATATATGAGTGGCTTCTAAATTTACTTGCGGAGCACATCCAGCTTCATAAGCCTCCTGCCATCGTGAAGCGCAAAGACACCAGCGGTCACCAGGATTAAGTCCCGGAAATCCGTTTCTCGGAGTAGAAAGGTCGTTCCCTGCGGCTTTAGAAAAGTCAAGAAATTCTTTTGTTGTAACCACACACACTGTATGAACACCGTGGTCATCAACACCGGTATTACAACAGCCGTCTCGATAAAAACCTGTCAATGGTTCTGCACTACAGTCAGTAAGTTCAGTTCCTAAAACATTTGTCGCCATTTAGATCTTTCTCCATTTCAATATATTTTTAAAGAATTAAGTACTTTCTTTCTCAGGACTTCAAAAACCGAGGAAACTCTCCATGTTTCCAACATAGAATGCTCCGACTGCGCTTGGCTCTACCCCTTCCATAGTCTCCTCAAACTTGCGTATCGGGTCACTTGATCCCTCAGGATGCGGGTAATCGGAGGCAAAACATAACATTTCAGGACCGAGCTGCTCTATTAGCCATCCAATCGGTTCGCCTGCGAACGGCGCAAAGCGAACCCTTTCTCGTGCTATGTCGGAAGCTCTAGAATTTCGAGGGGCAACGGAACGGGTTGAAAGTTCCACGAAGTCAAGTTTGTGTAACCATCCAGGCACCCACGACGCCCCATGCTCAAGTGAAAGACATCGCAAGCCATCATGACGTTCAAATACCTCATCGAAGATCAGCGCTGACAAGAACATTTCTGCTGAATTGTTCATCGCTACAAGACCTAGATTTGAATCAGGAGCATCACCGTCTAGAGCAGTGGAGTTGCGCCCGTTGTTCTTGAAGCTGGGAGAAACAGGATCGTAATGACCGTTCACAGCGATATGTAAAATTACCGGAACATCTCGTTCAGCGAAACGAGCCCACACTTGATCAAAGTCGGGATGTGTGAATGAACGTGCTTCAGGGTCAGCCTCGTTTGTGTCTACCATGACTGTGTAACATCCGTCGGCGAACGCTTGGTCAAGCAGGCTAGCTGCTAGATCTGGACCAAGTGATAACGGTACATAGCCACCTGCGAGTAAACGATCATCATTAGCGCAGAACCGGCCCATCGCTCGGTTATAGACGCGGGCCCCAATTTCGAGTGCCTTTAAATCGTTCTCGTGAGCAAATTGATGGAATGAGAAAGTACCAAGCACAATTTGGCGTTCAAAACCAAGGACATCGAGTGTATGTGAACGCTCAGCTGGATCGAAAGCACCAAGGCGAGACCATGGACTGCGTTTGATATCAAACATGTCTTCTTCGAACTTTGTCATCACTTCGGGATCTGTGTTACGTCGATTGAGGTGTTCACGACCCCGATTAATAGCTTCTAACGATACCGGCAGTTCAGTTTGCGATTCCATCGGTTGGATGAAAGTTGCTTCCTCTTCCGTGGCTACAGAGGAAAGGAAGTCGTCAAGTTCAAATAGATGACTATCTACATCAATAATTCGTCGATCACCTGCATATGACATTTTTCTACCTTCTTAAACTCTAACCTACTGCAATATGTGGGGTAAATATCACCCGTTGAAGCGACAATCAGTAACCTCTGAATATCCCTAGGTAAAACCGTTCAACACCATTTGGGCACCAGCAATGGGAGGGGGTACATTATTTGCATTAAACAAAATATAAGAAGGGAACACAATGATTTTTTTACTACAAGAAGAAATTGATGATTTCAATACATTCAAAGCTTGGTTTACAAATGAAGCTATTCCACAAATTGAAGCCCTTGGCGGCAAATGTTTAGTTATGGGAGTCGAAGTAGAAAATGAAAACAAACTTCACTTGGTAATGGAAACTCCTTCAGTGGAAGTAGTGCAAGGGTTTATGGGTTCGGAAGAGTTTACAGAAGCTAGGAAAAGTGCTGGAGTTCATGTCGATACTACGCAAATAACTTTTCTGAAAGAGTAGGCAGTGAAAAAACTCTCTCGTTAAATAAGATATTACAAATACTGGTTTTTTTGTATCGGAGGGGGAACTTGAACGCTTACAGTGTTGTTCCAATTCATAGCTGAAAAATAGCTCTTTCTCTCCCTCTGTTACCAGTTCAAAATCGATACTTACGAACTGCTTAATTAGATCTTTTAAATGTTTACCAATTTCGTATGTAAGTTTTGCAGGAACAGCGTTACCAATTTACGTATATTTGGGCAAATCTCTAGTTCTGTCTCAATCAATCCAGCTGGTCGGCGCGACGCCGACTTTTGAGTTGCTGGTGGGCGGCTTTCGTACCGTCGTGCCATGTACCGGTCCACCGATCGATTGGCATCTGCGTGTTGCCGTAATTGACCTCAAAATAACGGTGGTGTAGTTGATGGAAGAGGTCCCCAGCTGGGATCTCCCATCGACCAATACGCACTCGGGCGAAGCCGGAGTGAGATGGAGCTGGACCAGGCCCATCGTACATGGCGAACATCAGGATGACCAGAGGGTGAACGGGAAGCACCCAGAAGATCAGAAATCCCGAGAAGTAGACGAGGTGCTCGAGGGGGTGCATGGAAATACCTGTCCACGGCGTGGGGTTCGGATTCCGGTGGTGAAGGGCATGAACCCTCCGGTACACCGGCACCCAATGTATGAGTCGATGATTTGCCCAGAAGTGGGCCGTGGACACGAACACCACACCCAAAGTGGCCATAAGGAGCACCACGACCGGGTTGGATGCCCAAGCGGGCCGTGCCACCAAGCCACTTGCGTAGGCCCAGTGAGTAAGTGCCTCGTAAATCGAGAGGAAGGCCACCCCACTGGTCATCGTCCAGAAGGCGTTGTCTCTAATCTGGCTGCCGAAAGTGAACTTCGAACCGGTGTCCGGCCACCGCGGGTTGAACTTAAAATCGTCGCCCTGAGCGCGCCGAACATACAGCCACCAGTGTAGTCCGCCGACAATCAGGCCGACGACCAGCAGGTTACGGAACCAGATCCCCGCGATCCACCAGGGTTGGAGGGTGGTCATCGTGGCCTCGCTGGGCAGAAACCACCGCCAGATCAGGATCGATAGGAGGAGGTAGAAGAGGATCCATGGGTACAGGATCATGCGTACCGTCCAGACTAGTGCGGCAAGCGGTCGAGGTGGCCAGGTGAACAAGGCCGGGACCTCGATGGGGACCGGCGGCTTGTAGGCGCCGTTGACAACACCCCGATATTCATCAGCGCGCTGTTCGACTGGAGGATACTCGGGCAATTGATTCTCAGCCTTCTTTAGGCATACTGTTTGCTTTGAATAATAAAGAGCGAGCATAGCATGTAAAACCTGTGCAAAAAGAAAGCTTCGGGTACGAGAATAGTTGCCTAATTTCTAGGTATTTATTTGGTGTCGGAGGGGGGGCTT
>Ga0206678_10001447_pt1 | contig 15390 bp, 9 predicted proteins | sample M180m12015metaG_FD_155453 | JGI IMG/M metagenome (GOLD analysis project Ga0206678, IMG submission 155453) | Ammonia-oxidizing marine archaeal communities from Monterey Bay, California, United States - M1 80m 12015 | ecosystem: Environmental > Aquatic > Marine > Intertidal zone | place: USA... | reverse complement strand
AGTAGAATGGATGCCATTAATAATAAAAGTGTAAATGAGGCTGCGTTAAGGAACCTTACAAATAAACTTGCTTTATTAGAGGCTGCTTTACAAAGAGTGAATCAGCAGAGTTTCGGACTTTGCATTATTTGTAATCACCCTATACCTATTCAACGTATATTACTAATGCCTCAAAGTAATCGTTGTGTTAATTGTGCGTCTAGATAATCTTACTCTATTTACATCTATTCCAAATGATCCCTTTTTTGAAGGATTATATTTATTGTGAAATAATACTGATATATGACTGAGTTGAAAATTTTCCCATATGAGTCTAAGTATCATGAAGATTTTGTAAATATATCCTTAGAATGGCTGATAAAATACAATCTTTATGAAGAGTCAGACATACCTATTTTAGAAAACCCAAAAGATGTCATTTTAAATAATGGAGGATACATTCTCCTTGCTGCTTATAAAAATAAGATAGTTGGTACAGTTACTTTAAAAAAAGTAGATGAAGTTACTTTTGAATTATTAAAACTTGGTGTTATCAATGCATATCAAGGTAAGGGTATTGGCGCAGAACTCATGTCATACAGTATACAATTATCTAAAAATATAGGTGCTGAAAAGATTATTCTTGAAACAAATACTAAACTAGAAACCGCAATAGCCTTATATAAAAAGTTTAATTTTAAAGAAATTCCTTTAGCTGACATGACTTATGAGATGGCTAATTTTAAAATGGAACTAAGCTTAAATATATAGTTTATTAGATCCCTATATGTATGCCTCTAGTGCTGTCATATAATCCAATATCTTGGTTATATTCTCATCTTTTAAGGCTCTTCTTAAAAAAGACTTCTCCTGAATTATTTATGTTATACCTAAAGATGTTAATAGGTAAATAAGCCCTAATAGACTTTATTTTAACCTACTAATACATTTTTAATACTCAAGACTATTAGATAAATAATTTAGGGTTTGAATTTCAGTCATTTTCACCACATATCCTTTTCCTGCCTCTAAATCTCCAATTCCATTAAAATCCCATTCAGGCAAATAAGCTTCACCAAGGTTGTTCTTCACAAGTATCACATAGTCTTGGATATCGAAAAATACGGCTTCAGTATCTGCAGGAACTGTTCTTAGGTAAGAAAACATGTTCCATCCTTGGTTAAGAACGATAGGATTTAGCTCAGGAAGCATTTGCAATCCGCAAAACTCAAGGGATTGGCTATTATTTACCTTAACTAAATATCCTTGTTTAAAATCAATATCTCCTATACCATTGAAATCCCAACTTGGTAAATACGAATTTCCTTCAATATCTTTCACAATAATTAAGTTGTTGAAATTGTTTAAGGGAGCAAGTAATTCTGCCATCATCATATTTTCAGAAAGTATATAGGTAGAAAATATAGACCATCCTTCATTGAAATTAATGGTCTGACAAGAAGATTGTTCAGGTTCACAATATTCGCCTGTAAATGGAGCTCCACCAGTCAATAATTCTTCTCCATTTTCATCAGATATTATCCACGAAACTTCACTTTGCCAGCTACCTCCATCACAAATCACGTCAAAACACCCTATAGATGGGTCGTAACAGAAAGTTTCACTAGCATTATACCCTGTGCTAAAACCAAAGGTCATTTCATTTAGAGTAATGGTATTTCCGTTCCAACCATCACCATAAGTATCTAGCATATCGATGGTCAATGTTTCTCCAGAAACACAATTTCCATCACAGTCATAACCAGGAATAGGTCCATCACCACCACATTCACCACATTCATCAAATTCAGCACAAGAGCCATCATCAGTAAGGGCAAAAGGATTATAATTACACGCAGCCGAATCCATACATCCCGTTGGTATTAATTCTACATCCATCAGAATAATAGACTCAGGGCTCAAGTTTACAGTTAACGTTTGACTGGAATATCCATCTGCTGAAACAAAAACTTCATAAGTTCCTTCATTGGCCATTCCGGTTTCATAAAATCCATTTAAGGCGGTTAATGAAGGATTATTAGACCCCACAATTTGCACGGTCACATTACTTATAGGAGCCCCCGTTACACTATTGGTTACATAACCTTCAATAAAACTAGCATTACCATACTTAGGCTCTATAACATAAAGACCATTCTCAATGTCAGAAACCAATATATTCCCTGAAGGTAAAAATGGATAGGTTCCCCAGGCACCGTTAAAACCATTTCCTGAATAACCAGTAGATGTATCATAATAGCCCACTTCTATTAAATTTGAAGGATTACTTGCATCCACCACAGAAACGCCATCGGTGTAGTAAGAGGTCACTAAGAAGTCACCTGCCACATGTGTGTTATGTGGGATCACATCCGTATCATCACTCCAAGCTTGAATGCGATCAAGCTCTTCAATATTATTTAAATCAGAAATATCGTAGGCAGTTACATAGGCTCCACTTACCTCATCTGTAGTAAAAACGGTATTTCCATCATCAGAAATCCAACAGTTGTGAGTAAAGCTGTTAGGCGTTGATTGTGTGGCAATAAGTGTTGGGCTGGAAGGGTTGGAAACGTCTACTACAGAAAATTGACCATTGTAGATTGCGCCTCCCCAAAGAGTGTCTCCTCGCACCATTCCGTCGTGAAAATAACTCCCGGAATAGTTCCCTAAAAGACTTGGGTTTTCGGGGTTGCTGTTTAAATCAAAGATCATTGCTCCCCCATTACTGTAACTCGATCCAAACACATATAGGTATCCTTGTTCGTCCACATAAATATTGTGAGCAGTGGTAAATCCAAGGCTAGTATTCTCTATGTAAGTAGGGCTTGAATCACCAGAAATAACCTGAGCAATATTTAGTATTTGCAAGCCTCCACCTGTTTCATTAATGCAGTAAACGTAGTCTCCATAAGTCTTCAAATCTCTCCATATCGAGCTAGGTCCTTCAAAATACCCAATCTCACTAGGAGAATTTGGGTTGGTGACATCTAAAATTGAAATACCGCCATAAAGACCTACCAAGGCGTATTCCCCCTGGTCGGTGGCATATCCCCAAACATCACTTAAATTACTGGAATAGCTATAGGAAGACATTAAATTCATGTTCAGACTCTGCTGAGCTTGAAGTTGAAAAATGGTAAATAAAACAAGTATAGAAATTATTGTACTTCTCATGGGAGGTGAATTTAGGATCGTAATTTTTTACTAAATTACAGATTTTCAAGATTCTAAATTGAATAATAGTTGAAGATTTTTAAATATTGAAATATTTATTTGACATGATAAAGACATGTTTAATCAATAGAGATGAAGATTACATCTTAAAATATCAAAATATTACTATCAAGAAAATCGCATCTATTCCAATACAGTGTATATTTTATGCGTAGTTCAACAATATATTATTTTGTAAATTTGAAATTGTGAGATTTATATATTACATACTTCTATTTGTTTCTCTGATTTGTATTTTTTCTTGTGAAAAAACATCAAACACTCTTAATACTTGTCCTGATTTAATTAATAATATTAGTTTGAGTGACTATCCCACAGATACTTATGGCGTAAATGAAGTAAGAGTTGAGGGTGAAGAATTACTTATTAATGTCACCTATGGAGGCGGCTGTGAAGATCATGATTTTAGTTTAATTAAGCCCCCACTTTTTTGTGGAACCCCACCAATAAGTTTAATTATGTATTTAAGTCACGACAGTCATAACGATGCTTGTTTTGCAATTGTTACCGAACATAATTTATGTTTTGATATTTCTGAAATATTTGAGCTCTATTTAAATGAAGAGGTGACTTTATATTTTTCCCATCCAGACAGCTTATATGATTTAAATTAGATAAAACATATGCATCCTTATTTTTCTAATACATACTTATGGGACTTGCATTTGCGTAAAACTATTCAACTAATTCCATTATTCATTACATAAATTAAAATCTTGAATTGTATTAGTAATTTTAATTTGATAACCAAAACCACGGTCAAGATTCCCAATTCCATTAAAATCCCAGTCAGGTAAATAGGCATTCCCTAAATAGTCTTTTACAATTATTAGGTTTTCTATATAAGGAGAAAATGCTGATACAGCATCTAATTCATTTGTACATGAGAATCCAACTAGATTCCAACCTTCATATAAATCTATATAGATGTTGTCACAGTTTGATGTGTACAAACAATATCCATCATCAATTATAGCTTCAGAGTTGTAATTTTCTGCATTCACATCAGTACATCCCATGATTTCAAGATCACCTAAATTAACTTCGAAAGAGCATTCTAATAGATCATAAAATCCTGAATACAGATTTAAAATTAAATTATCATCCCAAGAATTGTAATCTGATAAAAGCTCTAATGCATGAGTAGTCTCATAGTCGCTTAAACCATAATAATTAACCTGCTCCTGAGCTAGTGTATCTCCATTTTCATTCATTAACATAAACGAAGGATATGGATACATATAAGGAGCATCTGTAATAACGGTGAGTTCAAGCGATTGATTTTGAGTATTTAGCTCTAAAGATAAGATGCTTACCAGATCACATTCATTTATTGGAGGAATATAGCTTGACAAATTATTAGTTAAATTTACAATTTGTGAGTAAGTAAAGCTTGCTTCAATTTCCCCTGATGGGTTGATTAATTTACCTGCAGGGTATCCTGTTACCCCAAAGAGCGAGAAGATACTTGCTCCTGTTTCCTGACCAGCTATAATGGGGAAACTTGAATTATGACTAGTGGCAAAATCCTGACAAGAACTTGCTGTAGAATTATAGTCTACACCAATAAAAACTACATTAGAGTTATTCGAGCCATAACTTTCACAAGCATTTGCAACTTCATCAGCCACAGAGTTACAAGCACCACACGATGTAGAGAAAAAGTCCAGATAAATGTATTTATTGTCCTCTAATATTGAATATGGATTAATGGAATTGCCATTAGAATCAGTATAGGTCATTCCGGACGTAAACTGCGCAGACACAGAATTATTCATCAAAAACCCTAAAATAAGAAGTGGTATGTAAAGTTTCATAACAAATTTAATTTCTTGCTAATATATTAATTATTAGCACCTTATAGAGTATTGTTTAAGTGATTTTTCCAGTTAGATTTATGAGAGAAATACTATCCTTTAAAGTGTAGTTCACTATAGTATATTTCATTGCTTAGCCAGTTGAGGATCTTATAAGCTAATTAATCTCACTATGGCTTGTTTTAGGGTGTCTCCACCTTTTTGTATTCCAATCTCTAGACTAGAATACTTGATTAATCTACCAAAAAACCATTAGCTTTGCGTACTCATAAAATTTAAAGGAAATACTATGACTTCACAAGAGATCATTGCATTAGAAGATAAGCACGGCGCACACAATTACCACCCCCTACCAGTAGTATTGGCAAGGGGAGAAGGTGTATTTGTATGGGATGTAGATGGTAAAAGATATTACGATTTTTTATCGGCATATTCTGCTGTAAACCAAGGGCACTGTCACCCAAGAATTGTGGATGCCTTAAAACAACAAGCAGAAGTTTTAACATTAACTTCGAGAGCTTTTCACAATGATGTATTAGGTGAGTATGAAAGATACGTAACAGACTACTTTGGTTTTGATAAAGTATTGCCAATGAATACAGGTGCAGAAGCTGTGGAAACGGCTTTAAAATTGTGTAGAAAATGGTCTTACCAAAAGAAAGGCTTAACGCCAGATACGGCAAAGATTATTGTATGTGATGGTAACTTCCACGGACGTACAACAACGATTATATCTTTCTCTAACGACGAAGATGCACGTAAAGAATTTGGTCCTTATACACCAGGTTTTGAGAGTATTCCTTATAACGATTTAGATGCTTTAGCAGAAGCTTTAAAAGATTCAAATGTTGCAGGATTCATGGCAGAACCTATCCAAGGTGAAGCGGGAGTTTTTGTTCCTGATGAAGGATACTTAAAGTCAGCTCTTGAACTTTGTAAAAAGAACAACGTATTATTTATTGCTGATGAGGTTCAAACGGGTATTGCGCGAACTGGACAACTCTTAGCTGTAGACCACGAAGATGTTAAGCCAGATATCTTAATCTTAGGTAAGGCTATTTCTGGTGGTGTATTCCCAGTGTCGGCAGTATTTGCAAACGACGATATCATGCTTTGTATTAAGCCAGGTGAACACGGTTCTACTTTTGGTGGAAATCCATTGGCTTGTAAAGTTGCTATGGCAGCTTTAGAAGTAGTAAAGGATGAGAAGCTTGCTGAAAACTCTGAGCGTTTAGGTCAAATCTTACGTAAAGAATTAGAAGCTATCGATAGCGATATGATTACGCTTGTAAGAGGTAAAGGTTTATTAAATGCTATTGTGATCAAGCCTAAAAATGGTATTGAAGCATGGGATGTTTGTATGAAGCTTCGTGATAATGGACTTTTAGCTAAACCAACACACGGTGATATTATCCGTTTCGCACCTCCTTTAGTGATGACAGAAGCACAAATGATGGAATGTATTGAGATCATTAAAAAGACCATTCTTTCTTTTTAAGGAGTAGTTTGATAGAATACAAAAAGCCTTTCCGTAGCTACGGAAAGGCTTTTTCTTTTTTGATAGTTTTCAGAACTAAGAGATACTCGTCGAAGACTCACTATTTACATCAAAAAAAACCTCCCACATTTCTGCGAGAGGTTTATAAAGAATTGGTTTTATCTAAGAACCAAAAACCAACAACTGTCAACCATTAGTTATAATCTGGCAAGAAGCTATAACGCTTGGCGTAGTCAAGCATTTGCCCTGTAAAGTCATCAGAGTAGTCTAATTCAATAGATGTAATTTCTCCAGCTTCGTTTGTAGTAGCTATCATTTTAGGGTTGATGAATCCACCGTAAGGAGGGATATCTAATAGCGATACACGAGCTAATACTTCAGCATGAATATCTTTATCAACTTTTACACCATAACCTTCAATTAAAGCCTGACAAGCATCGTAGTCACCTTCAGATTTAATTCGTTGAACTTCTCTTAAAAGCTCACCAAAGATTACTTGTAGTTTCTTGTAATCGTTAATTTCGAAATAGGTTTTACCATCTCTAGTAATTTTAGAGATTACATTTTCTTCCATACCTCTTTCAAAAGACCAAGCCGAAACCCACTGACGGTTACGCATATGTGCTTCTTCAATATCAGCACCTTCTTCAAGTCTTTGCATTTGAGCCATCAATCCATTACGGATGTAAGAATCGTATTCTGCTCTACCTGTTTCCAATGATTCCATCAATCCTAATTCGATTAACTTCTCATCTAGTAAGAAATAAAGAGCAACTAAATCAGCACGACCTTCTTCTAAAGTAGAAGCATAACTCTTAACCGTTTCTTTAGGCGTTCCTACACCAGGATTCAATTGACCTGAAGCGTGACCTAAAACTTCGTGAAGAGCAGTATGTAATTTACCCGCTAATTTAGAATGTGTTTTAGCTCTTTCAACTTCTTCCTCATCATGACAGAATTCTTGTAACATTCCTTTACCACCTGCCTGAGCATAAGCGTATACGATGTTCCCTAAACTTACCGACTTAGAACCGTGAGTAGAACGAATCCAGTTTGCATTTGGAAGGTTAACACCAATAGGGGTAGAAGGTGAAGAATCTCCTGATTCTGCAGCAGCAGAAACTACTTTATAAGAAACACCTTTGATCTTTTTCTTTTTATGCTCATCCATAATAGATGAATTGTCTTCGAACCACTGTGCATTGTCAGAAAGTACTTTCATTTGAGCCGAAGCTTCAAAGTCCGTAATCTCTACAATAGATTCATAAGAACCTGTATAACCCATAGGATCGTTATAAACTTCAATAAAGGAGTTGATATAATCTATATCACCTTCGGTAGCGGCTACCCAAGCGATATTATAATCGTCCCAAGTTTTAAGATCACCTGTAATGTAGTAATCAATCAATAATTTTAAAGCATCTCCTTGAGCTTGATTTTCAGCAACGGTAACTGCTTTTTCTAACCAGCCGATAATCTCAGCGATAGCCCCCCCGTACATACCATCTAGTTTGTACACTTTCTCTTCGATACCATTCGCTCCTCTAACCAATTTAGAGTTCAAACCGTAAGAAAGTGGTTGAGTAGTTTCATTATCTTTTATAGAAGCAAAATACGTATCTACTTCAGCCTCGTTGATATCAGCTTCGTAGAAGTTTACAGCAGAACCCAAGACCAATCCTTTTTCTGGATCTAAGTTTACTTTCTTCGCATCAAATTCAGGATCGAAAATAGCCATCATAGCTTCTTCATTTAAAGAAGAACCCGAAGCGTCCATCAATCCCATAAAGTATTCTTTAGAGAAATCTGGCGTAAATTTAGCCATAGAATAATGGTGGTGAATACCATTGGCAAACCATACACGTTTGGTGTACGTAATGAAGTTATTCCAATCGTCAGAAGTTTTATCACCTTCAAAGTTTAGAACGATATTTTCTAAAGCTCTACGAATAGATAAGTTGTGACGGTAATTTTGATCCCAGATAATATCTCTACCTGCATAACCAGCTTCACTTAAGAAGTAGACTAGTTTTTGCTGTTTTAAACTTAATTGATCAAATCCGGGTACTTGGTAGCGGATCAGTTTTAGATCAGCAAAAGTTTCTGCTTGGAATGAAAATTCATCCTTTACTTCAGCTTTTTCTGTTTGAGCACACGAAGCTAATAGTATAGCCGCTGCAAAGCTCAGATTTAATATCTTTTTCATCTTCTTGAATTAATTTAAGTACACCAAAAGTAGGGATTATTATTTAGTAGCTAGTAGTACTACTAGGTACAAAGTATTAGGTAGCTTTTATTTGATATAAGAATGTATGTCACTCCGAGCTTGTCGAAGAGTTGTAATTATCCTTCGACAGGCTCAGGATGACATTATCTGCATAGGGAATATCTACGAAACTGAAAGCTGACTGCTGATGGCTGAAAGCTTTGTTTAGCTTACCATAATATTTATCAACAAGTCGATAATTGCCCCTCTAAAAAACTACATTTACTTTCTTATTTAAAATTCCAGTATTACCTGTATGTATCTGATTTACGACACCGAGACCACCGGACTCCCTAAGAATTTTTCTGCGCCTGTAAGCGATTCAGATAACTGGCCTCGTTTGGTGCAAGTTGCTTGGCAGCTGCACGACGATATGGGAGAGCTGATAGAAGTGAAAAACTTCATCGTGCGTCCCGAAGGATTTAGCATACCTTATAATGCGGAAAAGATACACGGTATTTCTACCAAGCGTGCGCAAGAGCAAGGGGTAGATTTAGCTTTTGTACTTGAGGAATTTAATAAGGCGGTTGCGAAATCAGAATATATTGTAGGGCACAATATCATCTTTGATATCAATATTATGGGAGCTGAGTTCTACAGAACTCAGATGGAAACTTCTCTGATGGATGAGAAGAATATTGACACCAAAAATGAAGGAACGGACTTCTGTGCCATCCCTGGTGGTAGAGGAGGGAAGTTTAAATGGCCCACACTTACCGAGCTACACGTAAAACTATTTAAGGAAGAATTTAGCGCAGCTCATAATGCATCTGCTGATGTAGAAGCAACAACACGTTGTTTTCTGGAATTGGTTCGTTTGCGTGTTATCAATTATCAACGTTTAGGTTATGATGATGAGTACAATCAGCGATTTTCTGAGCGTAACCCTAAGCCTTTTGAGCTTTTAGGACTTAACATTGAACCTTATAAAGCCTTAGATTCTGTAGCTATAGAACAGGATACTGATGTTATTGTTACAGAGAATGTAGAGTCGACTAGTGATGAGATGAAGGATTTAACCTTCTCGCATTTACATTGTCATTCTTCTTATTCTATACTTCAGGCAAAATGTGATGTTCCCGATTTAATTGCAAAAGCTGTAGAGCATAAAATGCCTGCCGTAGCATTAACCGATACGGGGAATATGTACGGAGCTTATAAGTTCGTACGCGAGGCAATTAAGAATGATATTAAGCCTATTGTTGGTTGTGAGTTATTCTTAACTGCCGATCATAAAATTAGAAAGTTTACCAAAGAAAACCCTGACCGTCGTTCTACAGTAGTCTTTATGGCTAAACATAGAGCAGGTTATCACAACCTTTCTAAATTAAGTTCTCAAGCTTTTATCGATGGACTTTACGCAGGTTGTCCTCGTATAGATAAGGAGTTAATACTAGAATACAAAGAAGGTTTAATCGCCACTACTGGAGGTTTAACTGCAGAGATTCCAAACCTAATTTTGAATGTTGGTGAGAACCAAGCTGAAGAAGCTTTTCAATGGTGGCATCAAACTTTTGGAGAAGATTTTTATGTGGAACTTTTCCGCCACGGATTAGACGAGGAGGAGCACGTAAATCAAGTGCTATTAGGTTTTGCACGTAAGTATGGTGTGAAGTATTTTGCATCTAATAATATTTATTATTCCACTAAGGAAGATGCCGTATCGCACGATATTCTTTTATGTGTAAAAGATGGTGTTCTAAAAGAAACACCAATAGGTAGAGGAAGAGGATACCGTTATGGTTTCCCCAACGATGAATTCTATTTCAAGTCTCAAGATGAGATGAAGGATTTATTTAAGGATCTTCCCGAAGCAATTGCTACCACTCAAGAAATTATCGATAAAGTTGAAGTTTACGATCTTAAACGTGATGTATTACTTCCAGCTTTCGATATTCCTAAAGAGTTTATTCACCCAGAAGATGAAGCAGATGGTGGTAAGCGAGGAGAGAATGCTTTCCTGCGCCACTTAACTTATCAGGGAGCAGAAAAGCGTTATGGTGAAATAACGGATGAAATTCGCGAGCGTCTCGACTTTGAGTTGATGACCATCGAAAAAACAGGCTATCCAGGGTACTTCCTTATTGTACAAGATTTCACCACCGAAGCACGTAATATGGGTGTTTCGGTTGGCCCTGGAAGGGGGTCGGCTGCAGGTTCTGCAGTAGCTTATTGTACTGCTATTACCAATGTTGATCCAATTGCTTACGATTTACTTTTTGAGCGTTTCTTAAATCCCGATCGTGTATCACTTCCCGATATCGATATTGATTTTGACGATGAAGGACGTGGTCGAATTATTGCTTTCGTAGTAGAGAAATACGGTCAAGGACAAGTAGCACAGATTATTACCTACGGTACGATGGCTGCAAAGTCGTCTATTAGAGATGCGGCGCGTGTAATGAATTTACCTTTACACGAAGCTGATAGAATAGCCAAGTTGGTTCCTGACACTTCACTTCATAAGGTGTTTAATTTACCCGAAGAAAAGTTAAAGGAAAAGCTGAATGCCGATCAGATGCAAATGGCAATTCAGTTACAAAGCATTGCAAAAGGTTCCGATTTAGCTGCCGATACTTTAAATCAGGCGATCGCCATAGAAGGTTCTGTGCGTAATACGGGAATTCACGCATGTGGTGTAATTATTACGCCAAGCGATATTCGTGAACACGTACCAATGACTACTGCAAAGGATTCTGATCTTTTAGTCACTCAGTTTGATAACTCTGTGGTAGAAGATGCGGGTCTACTAAAAATGGACTTCTTAGGCTTGAAAACCTTGAGTATCATTAAAGATGCTATTAAGTTAATTAAGCTGAAGCACGATGTAGATATCGATCCTGATGAGATTCCTTTAGATGATGAGCTTACGTATGACTTGTATCAAAAAGGGTCTACCAACGGTACTTTCCAGTTTGAATCTCCTGGGATGCAGAAGCATCTTAGAGCTTTAAAACCAGATAAATTTGCCGATCTAATTGCAATGAACGCCTTGTATAGACCAGGGCCTTTAGAATATATTCCAAACTTTATTGCTCGTAAACACGGTCGCGAAGACATTGTTTACGATTTAGATGGGATGGAAGATTACCTTGCCGAAACTTACGGTATTACGGTATATCAAGAGCAGGTAATGCGATTATCGCAGAAGCTAGCAGGATTCTCTAAAGGGGATGCCGATATGCTTCGTAAGGCAATGGGTAAAAAGATTTTCTCTTTGCTAGAGAAGATGAAACCCAAATTTATTGATGGTTGTACGGAGCATGGACACGACCCTAAGGTTGCCGACAAAGTTTGGAAAGACTGGGAAGCCTTTGCTGCCTATGCCTTTAACAAATCGCACTCTACTTGTTATTCTATAGTAGCATTCCATACAGCCTATTTAAAAGCACATTATCCTGCCGAGTATATGGCATCGGTAATGACGCATAATATGAACGACATAAAGAAGGTGACTTTCTTTATGGAGGAGTGTAAGCGTATGCATTTAACGGTTTTAGGTCCTGATATTAATGAATCGGCTTATAAATTTAACGTCAACCAAAAAGGTGAAATTCGTTTTGGTTTAGGAGCGATTAAAGGTGTTGGAGAAGGTGCTGTAGAGAATATTATAAATGAAAGAGCCGAAAACGGTTATTTCAACAGTATATATTCAGTTACAAAACGCGTTGAACTACGTTCGGTAAATAAAAGAACATTAGAAAATTTAGCACTCGCTGGTGCCTTTGATTCTTTTGAAGGTGAACACAGAGCAATGTATTTTCACGAGTTAAAAGAAGGATACACCTTTTTGAATAAGGCAATTCGCTATGGGAATGCCTACCAAGAAAGTTTAGATGCACCGCCAGATTTATTTGGGAGTGTAGAAGGAGTAGAGCTCCCTGAACCTCCAATGCCAATATGTGATGAATGGGTGCGATTGGATCTTTTGGCTAGAGAAAAACAGGTAGTTGGGATTTATATTTCGGGGCATCCTTTAGATGATTATGCCTTTGAAATTAAACACAATTGTAACCACAGTATTGAACAGTTTAAAGATTTAGAAGCGATTAAAAATCGTGATTTGTCTTTTGCGGGAATCATATCAGATGTTCATCATCGTATAGATAAAAATGGGAATCCGTATGGGGTTGTATCCATCGAAGATTTTACAGACTCAAAGGAATTTATGCTTTTTCGGGAGGACTATTTGAAGTTTAAGATGATGTTGGTGCAAGGCGCATTTATTTATGTGAGGTCTCGTGTCCAACCACGTCGTTGGGGCGATCAGTTGGAAATTAAAATAACCGCTATAAACCTTCTTTCTGAAGTATTAGATAAGCTAACCAAGAGCATAACACTTAGAGTAAACTTGTTTGATATTAATGAGGAATTCACGAATAACTTCAAGAATATTTTAGAAGAGCATAAAGGGAATCATCAGTTAAAATTAAATGTTTTTGACCCCGATGACACGGTTTCTTTAGAGATGCTTTCAAGAACACATAAAGTAAAGATTACGAAGCAATTGATACAAGATATTGGCACACTAATTGACGTGCAATACAAATTGAATTAAAACACTTGATTTATTGCCAGAAATAGTATTTTTGCGACAGTAAATTGATACAACAAACATAAGATCAAAATAAAATGGCACTAGAAATTACTTCTGCAAACTTCGAAGAGACAGTATTAAAATCTGACAAACCAGTATTGGTTGACTTTTGGGCTGAATGGTGTGGGCCTTGCCGTATGGTAGGACCTATCGTTGACGAATTACACACTGACTACGACGGAAAAGCTGTTGTGGGTAAAGTAAATGTTGATGATCAACAAGAAATTGCTGCTCAATACGGAATCCGTAACATCCCGACTATCCTTTTCTTTAAAGGTGGTGAGATTGTTGATAAAAACGTTGGTGTTGCTCCTAAAGCAGATTTGGCTAAAAAAATTAACGCCTTGTTATAAGCGTATAAAATTTTTAAATTGAACTCCTGTTTACGCTTAGTATACAGGAGTTTTTTTTTAAAGATGAGTTTAAGGTAAGTTTGAATAACTAACAACGAAGAACCAACAATCAACAACCATTAATTAGCATAAATGTACATATCACACGACGAATTAAAAACGATAGAGAACTTAGAGTTCTTTGCGAAACAAGTGGTAGAAGGCTTTATTACAGGTTTACATAAAAGCCCTTACCATGGATTCTCTGTGGAGTTTGCCGAGCATAGATTGTATAATGCTGGCGAGAGTACAAAACATATCGATTGGAAATTATTTGCACGTACCGACAAGCTTTTTGTTAAACGATACGAAGAAGAAACCAACCTTCGTTGTCAGATTGTTATTGATCGATCTTCTTCAATGCACTTTCCTGTACAAAAGAAGTTGAGTGCTGATGCGCCAAATAAAATTGGCTTTTCAATTCTATCTTCGGCAGCATTAATGAATTTGTTTAAAAGACAAAGAGATGCTGTAGGACTCTCTGTTTTTTCTAATGAAGTACAGGTTCACACACAAGCAAGAACCAGTGCTGCACACCATAATAGGTTGTTATTTGAATTGGAATCTTTAGCGAAACCATTTGACGATAAGAAGATGGAATCTACAAATGCAATTGAATCTCTGCACGAAATTGCAGAGCGTATTCACCAACGTTCTCTTGTAGTTTTATTCAGCGATCTCCTAGATACTCAAGAGCAATCAGAGGAATTCTTTTCAGCCTTACAACATCTAAAATACAATAAGCACGAAGTCATTGTTTTTCATGTAGTAGATAGAGAACGAGAATTAAACTTCGATTTCGACTCGCGATTACATAAGTTTATTGATTTAGAAACAGGTGAGGACTTAAAGGTGAATCCTATTGAGCTTCAGGATGAGTATGTAAAAAAGATGAGCGCTTTCGAAAAAGAGTTAAAACTGCGCTGTGGGCAATATAAAATTGATTTCGTTCCTGTTGATTGCTCTCAAGGGTTTGAGCCCGTATTACTCTCTTATTTATTGAAGAGAAAGAAATTGTATTGATTATGTGTCAACTTCAATAGAAAATCCCTTTGTCGACTAAAATCTTATCTTGCATGTAATCCCTCAATTCATGAAGAAATCATATTTACTTAGTGTACTTATTTTGATAGTAAATGTTTGTGCTTTGGCGCAGCATAATTCTATAGATCGTATTGATATAGTAGGAAGTTTAACTAGCGATATAATGCCTGTTTCAGAAGTGGTAGAGGCTTATGTTTACAGATCTTCTATAGATTTAAGTGGAGTGGATGTTCAAAAGAAAAAGCAAAATTTCATTAATTTAATGTTACCCTCAATTCTAATTGCAAAATTTGAGCTAGAACAAACGAGACTGCAAGTTGAAGATTTAATAAAGAAAAAAGGAGCCCTAACGGATTTGGAACAAAAGTATATAGATAAATTACAGAAGAGGTATAAGTGTAAAACCAATTCTGAATTGCTTTCTCGACTCCTAACCCATCCTACAAGTATAGTTATAGCACAAGCGGCTATAGAATCTGGTTGGGGGACTTCGAGGTTTTATTGTGAGGCCAATAATATATTTGGTGTTTGGTCATATAGTAAATCTGAGCCTAGAATTA
>Ga0206678_10001438_pt1 | contig 15443 bp, 17 predicted proteins | sample M180m12015metaG_FD_155453 | JGI IMG/M metagenome (GOLD analysis project Ga0206678, IMG submission 155453) | Ammonia-oxidizing marine archaeal communities from Monterey Bay, California, United States - M1 80m 12015 | ecosystem: Environmental > Aquatic > Marine > Intertidal zone | place: USA... | reverse complement strand
ACATGCCATTAGCTGATGGTGGAGACGGAATTCTTATTGTCGCGACTGACCGGGTTAGTGTCTTCGATGTCGTTCTGGGCAATGGAATACCTGGGAAGGGAGTATTGCTGACTCAGATCTCGAAGTTCTGGTTTGACTTTTTCAGCAACGATTATGCGCATCATCTGGTGTCGACGGACCCGTCAGACATCGACGGCCTGACAGATGAACAGCGTCAGTTGCTAGAGGGCCGAATCATGATCTGCCGTAAAAGTGAAGTCGTCCCTATTGAATGCATCGTTCGGGGATACCTGACCGGCAGTGGTTACAAAGACTATCTGAAGACAGGCGAAGTTTGTGGCATTCCACTGCCGGAGGGTATGACTAATAGTGACAGGATTGAAGCGCCGATCTTTACGCCTTCCACAAAGGCGGAAGAGGGCCATGATGAAAACATCAGTTTTGAGACGGCGGCTGAAACTGTTGGCCAGGATGTCATGGAGAAAATCCGGAATGCATCCATGGGTATTTACGAAAAGGGTCGCGAGTATGCGCTGGGGCGTGGGATCATTATTGCAGACACCAAGTTCGAGTTTGGCTGGAATAAGAACCGGGACATCGTTCTAATCGATGAGGTGCTGACCCCCGACAGCAGTCGTTTTTGGCCAGCGGATGATTGGGAGCCTGGCCGAGAACAAAACAGCTTTGATAAACAGTATGTCCGTAACTACACGGAAACTCTCGTCACCGCGGGAGAGTGGGACAAAGAGTACCCGGGACCAGTGCTGCCCGATGAAGTCATCGAAAATACGCTGGCGCGCTATGACGAGGCACTACATCGCCTCACGGATTAACCCGGCTGCATATTTTGGGTCAACCTGTTCCGGGTCAAGGTCGATTTCTTCCGATCCCCGTATTTTTAGCAGGTCTTCTTTTTCCAGCATATCGAATCACAACCCCTTGCAGGTTGTGCATCTGTCTATCTCGATACCAGCAAAGACAATCTATACGAATTCGAAATGGCACTTTGGGCAAAGCAGTTTAAATTTCTTAGACTGATCAGTCAGCGTAACAAACGCCAGTACCCCCCAGGCCACAGTATCCATGAGGGACCTTGGCGAGATACTGTTGGTGGTAGTGCTCAGCATAGTAAAACTGAGGGGCAGGGGAAACTTCCGTGGTAATGGCAGGAAATCCTTGTTCTTCGAGTCTGTTTTGGAACACGTCCTGGCTTCGCAGTGCATCTTCAAGTTGCTCATCCGAGAACGTGTAAATTCCAGAGCGATATTGCGTGCCGACGTCATTTCCCTGCCGCATACCCTGTGTCGGATTGTGGCTTTCCCAGAAAGTTTGTAACAGGGAGGCATAACTGACGACGGTTGGGTCAAATACCACCAGTACGACTTCGTTGTGGCCGGTCATGCCAGAGCAGACTTCCTCATAGCTGGGGTTAGCCGTGCTTCCGCCCGAATAACCAGCGGCAGTCACATAAACGCCTTGCTGTTCCCAGAAGCAACGCTCTGCTCCCCAAAAACAACCGAGACCAAACATTGCGGTCTGCATCACCTCTGGGAATGGTCCTTTCATCGGATTGCCATTCACAAAATGCTGTTCGGGCACGGGTAGCTCATCTGTTCGACCGGGTAGCGCCGAATCAGCGGATGGGATTTCCAGTTTCTTGGTGAACAGTCCCATGATGGATTCTCCAAATTTTTTAGTTGAAGCATTATAACGCCATTCTCGTGGACTATAGTGGCTGAAAGTCATCGTTTGATCGATGATTTACGTCAAGTTGTCCCTGTTCGACAAACTGGTAAACTTGATTCTTTTAATCTAGGAAGAAGCGATGGGCGATTTCAGCAGTGTGACCCGCGAAGGTGGACTCACGATCATTACTATTGAGCGACCTGAAGTGATGAATTCTCTGCATCCTCCCGGGAATGCTGAGCTTGCTGGAATATTTGATGATTTTGTGTCTGACCCTGACCAATGGGTTGCCATTATCACCGGCGCGGGGGACCGGGCTTTTAGTGCCGGAAATGATCTGAAGTATCAGGCATCAGGTGGTGACATGAGTGGCCAGCCATCGTCGGGGTTTGCAGGTTTGACCTCAAGATTCGATAACCCCAAACCTGTTATTGCCGCTGTGAATGGCGTGGCAATGGGGGGAGGTTTCGAAATCGCCCTCGCATGTGACCTGATCATCGCCTCAGACAATGCCATCTTTGCGTTACCTGAACCTCGTGTAGGTCTGGCGGCGTTGGCGGGTGGTATTCATCGCCTTCCAAGAGAGATTGGTATGAAACAGGCTATGGGAATGCTGTTAACCGGTCGGCGTGTTAGCGCAGAAGAAGGAAAACAGCTGGGTTTTGTTAACGATGTTGTGCCGGCAGGCGAGGCTCTTGAAGGCGCGAAGAAGTGGGCCGGGCTGATTCTTGAATGCGCACCGCTGTCGGTTCGTGGTAGTAAACAGGCTGCCATGGCCGGTATGAATGCGGACTCTTTAGAAGCGGCTATCAAGGGCAAGTATGAGCAGATTCAGGCGATGTACAAAGGTTCTGATTTTGTAGAAGGGCCCCTCGCATTTTCCGAAAAGCGTGCCCCGAACTGGAAGGGGGAATAGCATTTTTTATCGCCTGGCGAGCGAGACTCTTGCCAGGTATTTTGATAAGTACTTTGATCGGTCAATGACCCGGGGTTGTTCCTCGTTGAGCTGATTAAAATTTTCCGATTTCAACGCGATAAATTTAAAACGGATTAAGCTCGTGACGTAGCAGATCCTGGGGCGCCATTAACGAAAAAACATGTCACCGCGGTGTGCGCCTTCCTTAAGCATCTACCCTGAATGATCGGGTAATCAGCCTCTTCCAGAAAGTTGAACACCTTAGACGCGGTAACGGTTTCTGGATCGTCGAGCTCATTGTGTCTGCTATTTTCTTGATTTAGGGCAGGGTATCATGGCCGCGTTGTCCAATATTGGCGAGACTCAGGGAGACTCCGAATGACAAACGGTTTGCAAATTGGGGTGTTAACAGTATCTGATACTCGTACGCTGGAAAACGATACTTCTGGCCAATATCTGTGTGATTCGCTGCTGGAAGAAGGTCACCTTCTGACGCAAAGGCTGATCGTTATTGATGACATGTACCAGCTTAGGGCTGTCGTTTCCAACTGGATTGCTGACAGTGCTATTGAAGTGGTGTTGGTGACGGGCGGAACAGGCTTCACCAGCCGTGACTCGACCCCTGAAGCCCTCACGCCATTGTTCGATGTAGACATCACCGGCTTCGGAGAGCTTTTTAGGCAACTTTCCTATGAGGAGATAGGTACATCAACCATCCAGTCCAGGGCTTTTGCGGGGATCGCAAACAATACGGTCGTATTCTGTATGCCCGGGTCTACCGGCGCGTGTAAAACTGCCTGGAACGGTGTTCTCAAAGACCAGCTCGACATAGCGCATCGGCCGTGTAATTTCGCCGAGTTGATCCGAAAGGGGAGTCATTGATTGTGTCACTAAGGCCTGTTGATGAAGTGGTGGATCAGTTACTGGGTCTGGTCAAACCGACAGGGAAAAGTGAGCTTAGAACCATTGATAAAGCGGTAAATTGTTGTGCCGCAAAAGATATTCAGTCACCTATTGATGTTCCTCCCGCGGATAATAGCGCAATGGATGGTTACGCGATCGCCTATGCAGATGCCAACCTGCAAACCAGCTACCGCGTGTCAGCTCGGGTTCCTGCGGGAACTGTGGGGTCAAGGTTAGCGTCTGGCACCGTCGCCAGAATATTTACCGGCGCGGAAATTCCGGTCGGTGCAGATACCGTTGTGATGCAGGAAAACACTGAACTGGTTGGCGACGAAGTGAAGCTTTTGTCGCATCCCGATCAGTTCGAGAATGTAAGGTCGACAGGGCAGGATATAGAGGCTGGTTCTTTGATCATCCGCAAAGGAGATCTATTGTCGGCGAGAACATTGAGCCTGGTCGCATCTGTAGGCGTCGCACAGGTCGAGGTGGCAACGCCGCTTCGAATAGCAATCATGTCTACCGGCGACGAGCTGGTTGAGCCAGGTAACCCTGTTGCGCCAGGCCAGATTTACAATTCAAACCGGTACGCATTATCAGCCATGTTACGTAATATGGGAATGAAGGTGATTGATCTGGGAATTGTTGCTGATACACCAGAGGCAACCGAGCAGGCACTGTTGGACGCCGCGTCGATGGCAGACTGTATTCTGACAAGTGGGGGCGTGTCTGTCGGGGAAGAGGATCACGTAAAGGCCGCCGTTGAAAAATTAGGCAAACTTGAGTTATGGAAACTCTCCATAAAGCCGGGCAAGCCACTCGCTTATGGTGAAGTCCAGGGGGTGCCATTCTTTGGTTTGCCGGGGAATCCGGTATCAACGTTTGTGACGTTTCATATTGTCGCCAGGCAATATCTGCTTGCGATGCAGGGGCGTCGTGATTACAAGCCTTTCTGTGTCACTGGGGTATCTGACTTTTCATTCAAGGGTGGAGACCGACGTGAGTATTTGCGCGTCCAGATCCAGAATATTGCGGGCCAGACCAGACTCTCGAAGTTTCGCAATCAGGGTTCCGGCATCATGACTTCTGTCGTCTGGGCAGATGCGCTCGCAATGGTCGAGGCAGGTCAGGTTGTTCAGCCTGGAGACAGGCTTACGATTTATCCTCTGGCCCTATGTTAGACTTGCATTTTATCTATGAAGGTAAGTAATGGGCTTGATAATACTCAGCACCATTCTGTCCATTGTTCTGGGCAGTTGTGCCTGGCTGGTTCTTGGCGACAGATTCCCGATTAAGGATGAGGCCAAATGGCCGGTGGCTAACAACATATGTGTTTATGCCGCTATATTGCTCCTTCCTGTTTACCTGACTATCTTTGTCCTCTTTTCGTCTAGCTAATGATGAAGTCATCGCTCGATATTGACACGGTCAAGGGTTTTCTTGATCCGAAAGAAGGACAAGCCCTGTACTCTTATGCCCTGGAAGCGGGCGGACTTGGACCAGTGCTGGAAGTGGGCAGCTACTGCGGTAAATCAACGGTGTATCTTGGTGAAGCCTGCCGGGAGAAAGGTGTTTCGCTTTACGCCGTTGATCATCATCGAGGCTCAGAAGAACATCAGCCTGGTGAGGAATACCACGATCAGGATCTGTTCGATGGTAAGGCAGGGTTGATGGATACCTTCTGGGAATTCAGGCAGACCATGCGGAATGCAGCGCTTGAAGATGTAGTAGTACCGATCGTCGCCTCCTCCTTGGTTGCATCACGCAATTGGCATACCCCTCTGGGCATGGTGTTTATCGACGGTGGTCATTCCCTGGAAGCGGCGCAGGCCGATTACCGTAGCTGGGCTTCGCATGTCGTGACGGACGGCATCCTTGCGATCCATGATATTTTCCCGGACCCGGCAGAAGGTGGCCAGGCGCCATATGAAATACTTAAGCTGGCTGTCGCGTCGGGTTTGTTTGAACAGGTCGAGAGGATAGAAACACTGGGTTTACTTCGCCGCCTTTAACCGCGTGGTGCAAGCGGTCAATGAGTTTACGCCCCTGAGCGCATGCTTTATTCGAGATTGGAATTAGCGATGGCTACGTGCCGCGAAGAAGTCACGACGGATTCGTTTCTAAACAGGTGGGCTGCACCGGTTTTATTCGATAGTGCGTCAGCAGCCAGCAGCACAGCGCCGGCTGTCCATGTCGGCTTCTCAAGAGGCCAAAGCGCGTCGTCCCGGTGGACATACCCGGTCCAGTAGGCTCCCTCTTCGTCGCGAAATTGATGTAGCCAGCTGAACAGTTGAACCGCCGATTGGTATTGTCCTGCAGTCAGCAGTGACATCACCAGTTCACAGGACTCTGCCACAGTTACCCAGGGCTCGTCGTTGACGCAGACACAACCCAGGTCCTTTACCACAAACTCATTCCATCGAGACTTCAGGTGATTCTGAGCAGTTTTGCCTTTGATGACGCCTGTGAGCACAGGATAGAACCAGTCCATCGCGAATCGGCTTTTTGAATCCCAGGTCCGGTCAAAATATTCGGGGTGCTCTGAAATCGCGTTGCCGAGCCTGGATCTGGCGGTTGCCCAGTGTGGCACTTCTTCTTCAAGCCTGGTTGCTATATTGAGCGCGCATTCCAGTGACTTGTAGATGCTGCTGCACCCGGTAACCAGGGAGTCTTGCTGAATGCCAAGTGTCGTGTCTTCACACCAATAGACCTGGCCCTGGGGACCCTGAAGCCGCAGGACAAACTCCATCGCTGATCGGACGGTATCCCATAGGTCAGAAAGAAACTCTTCGTCGCCGGTCACGAGATAGTAGTGCCAGACACCTGTTGCAATATAGGCGACGAAATTTGATTCTGCGCGCGTACCGTCTTCGACTTTGCCGTCTTTATAGGCGGCAAGCCAGCTACCGTTTGGAAGCTGATTGTTTTTTAGCCAGTGGAAAGCTGCTTTGGCCTGATCGAGGTGCCCGCCAATCGTCAGTCCCATGGCAGATTCAATGTGGTCCCATGGGTCCATGGGACCACCTTCAAACCAGGGGATAGCACCATCTGCATCCTGTAATTTAGCGATGTAGTCTACGGAGCCGGCGAAGTAATCATCTGGGAAAAAGCCCATGGACACAAAAACCTGAGTCATGTTGGTTTCACCTGTACTGTTCTCACAAAGTACATGACGACGCTTTTACCCATGATGGGGTTGAGTAGTTTATCCATCCACCGCGTGATCCAGGGTTGTTTCATCAGGTCCCAGGTCAGGAACGCATGATACTTATCTACGATCCATGCATTAGGCTCACCTTCCTCCCGCCAGAAGAGACATTTCAACCACCAGTACGGCACATGGAGGGAATGTGAGTGATGCTTGTCAAAAAAGATGAAGCCTGCGGATTCAATGTCCGTGCGAAGCTGCCGCGCGTTGAAGATTCGAATGTGGCCGCCATCCATTGCATGGTAGGCATCGCTGATCTGCCAGCAAATCCACTCCGGAAAGTATCGTGGAACGCTAATGGCCGCTATACCGCCTGTTTTTAATACACGGGCAATCTCTGCAATGACTGCTTCATAGTTGGGAATATGTTCCAGAACCTCAGAACAAATGACCTTGTTAAACGTTTCGTCTTCGAATGGAAGGTGTTCGCCGTTGGCGGCCGTGATGACCAGACTTTTATCGTTGTTGTCAGGTTCGGCAAACTGTTCGAACCGATCCTGGGTGATTTTCAGGTCTTTTACAGAGAGGTCAATTCCGACGGCGTTCAGGTTGTTTGTCATATAGGCAGAGATGGCATGCCTGCCTTCACCGCATCCAAGGTCGAGCAGCCGTTCATTCTCTGTCAGTCGCATTGTTGAAAAATTGACAGTTTGTAGGGACATCAGCGAGCAACCTTTCGGGAGACTACTTCGCGATATAGTTGAACCATGTCAGCTGCGGCAACTTCCCAGCTGAACAGCTCAAGTATTCTCGATCGTCCCTTGGCTGCCAGGGTTTGCCTGAGGTTTGAATCTGCGAGCAGTGTTCTGATCGCATCAGCCAGAGCGAGGTGATCCCGCGTTGGTACTGTAATGCCCGCATCACCAACAACTTCAGGCAGTGCGCCGCCATTTGTCGCAATGACGGGGACGCCACAGGCCATCGCTTCCCCCGCTGGCAGTCCGAAGCCTTCATAGATAGAGGGAACAACGGCGCAGGTTGCTTTCGCATACAATTCAGCCACTTCCTGTGAACTCAGTCCTGAGTAAAAGTGTATCCGGTTCTCCAACCCGAGTTGGCTGACAAGTTTTGCCGTTTTACCCTCTTCTTTCAGCTTGCCCAGTACCGTGAGTTTCAGTTCTGGCATTTCGCCCGCAAGTATCGAAATTGCCCGAATAAGATAGTCCAGTCCTTTGAGTGGAGCATCCGCTGATGCGGTTGCCATGATGTTGAATTTGTCGGGCTCGATAGCAGGAATTGGCCTGAACACCCTGGTGTCAATGCCATTGTGAACGATGTTGAGCTTGGTCTCAGCGATGGCGAAATCGGTTGCAATATCTTTCCTCGATGCGTGTGACACGGTGACCAGGTTGTCGAGTTGCTGAACGACTTTCTTTTGCATGTTAAGAAATGTATACCATCGCCTGATCAGTAGCCGTAGCTTCCAGGTTTCGGCGCTTTGCAGGGCGATTCGTAGATCACTGGTAATCGGGTGGTGGATAGTTGTAATAACCGGCACACCCATTTTTTGCAGTTGGAGCGTTCCGTGACACAGGCTCTGGTTGTCGTGGACGATGTCGTAACCAGGCCGGTGTCGCTTGAAATACTGGACCAGCCTTCTCCCGAATGTATACGGTTCTGGAAAACCGCCAGTTAGCATGCTGAACCATTCAAAAAAATCAGTGTAAGACAGCAGATGTCCTGGCCGGAGAGCGGTGACATGGTTATCGGCTTCAAACAGGTTAAGCCCGGGGAGTTTGATCAGGCGGACACTTTCATCGAGTTCAGGATAGGGCTCGCCGGAGATGACATCGACCGAATGGCCCGCATCTACAAGCGCCTTACTGAGGAACTTGATATAGATTCCCTGACCACCGCTGTAAGGATTGTTTCGGTAGCCCAGTAAGCAAATCTTTAACCTGGGCTCCTGTACGACACGCAATACGGGTGGACGCTGATCGGCGGCCAACATCTGATGGGTACTTCCGAATAAAAAGGAGCGGGATTTTACGAAGTTTGGGCTTTAATAGCTAATTCTCAGAATTGGAGCCAGCGGTCCCGATGCCAGCATTGCGCCTGTCGGTAGATCGTCTGTCGTTTTCGCTGATTTCCTTGGCCTCGAATACATTCTCGGTTTGATCGCGTCGCTCGACCGTATCACGACGTTCTGGCCCATACGCCGGGGCCTCATGCTCTATCGTAAACACATTGGCGTAGAGGTTGGCGACCCATTTTTGGCCCTCCTGGGTTCGGCGTAGTAATCGGATGCCCTCGGTGATGAAGGGTGTCACGACATCCCAGAAGAACTTGGGATAGCCTTCCCCGAGGTCCGCGGCCGTGGTGTAGCCCATTTTTGCTGCCTGGCCGGTCTCCTTGAACTCAGCGAACAGGGAGGAAATCTTTCTGTGGTACTGCGGATCGCCCAGCTGGCCGATGAGGTCTGCTGCTCTAATTAGCCCTGGAAAATCCTCCGATTCCTGGTGATCTTCTTCGGAAGGAACAGGAAACCTTGTGCGCTCGATATTTTCACAGATAACGGTGGTGTCGATTCGATTTTCAGATTCGAATCTTTCAGTGATATACAGCTTTGCCCGGTCAACGTGGTAGGGCGTGAGTGATGCATCGGTCGAGCCTGGCGCTGGGGCGATGGTGTCGTAAGCCATGTTAATGGCGTAACGGCCGCTTCGATCGGCGCGGCAAATCCCCCTCACATAACCGATGTCGTGGTTTAGAAGTGATATGACAAAGTGCACCCAGTCGTTCGCGCTGACTGAACCTTCGATCAGGATCTTGCCTCGAAGTATTTCTGTTCCGACCATGGTCACCATAATGGTGTGATTGACGTCATGATATGGCGCATCACTGTTGGCAATGATCTCGAGCGCGTTTCGTGAGTTTGAGATGATCAGTTGTAAGTCGGATTCATTATTACCGTACAGGTTGACGTAGTGCTCCACGAGCTCGTCTACAAAGGCCTCAATGACTACAGATGATGGGTTAAACACGCTGGCTCATTGGTCTTAATTCGATACTGATCCGTTAATCATTGTGTCTGCTCAGTAACTTTAGTCAAGCCCAATCTTGATTTAGGAAACGTCTGGCGTTAACGGTGACGGTATAGCCAAAGTGAGTGATTTTTGCAAAAAATGAGTATACATTGAATTTTCGTCATCCAGACCTTCGTTATACTGGTAGATGAGGCGTTTCCTGAAGAAAATGGTAAAAATTGTGATTGAACTTCGACATTTAAAAACACTGGTGGCACTGCGAGATAACGGAAGCCTCGTTGAGGCTGCAGAGAGCCTCTTCCTGACGCAATCTGCCTTGTCGCACCAACTGAAGGACCTTGAAGAGAGGCTGGAGTGCTCACTCTTCGTCCGTAAAACGAAACCCCCTCGATTCACTTCTGCCGGTAGAAGGCTGCTCAATCTTGCTGATGAAATTTTACCTATGGTGAAAAGTGCGGAGCGGGATATCTCTCGACTTGCTGGAGGGGAAGTTGGGCGGCTGCATATCTCTATAGAATGTCATAGCTGTTTCCAGTGGCTGATCCCCTGTCTTGATCTTTATCGAGCTAACTGGCCTGAAGTTGAGCTGGACCTTTCTGGCGGTTTTAGTTTTGCGCCATTGCCAGCACTGGTCCGTGGAGATCTGGACCTGGTGATCACCTCGGACCCGGTTGAGATACCAGGGATCACCTATATTCCATTGTTTAGTTATGAAGCGATGCTGGCAATCTCAAATGGCCATCGCCTGGCCAGCCATGCGATGGTGTTGCCGGATGACCTTGAATCAGAAATGTTGATCACCTATCCAGTTGATCGTGATCGCCTTGATATTTTCACCCGATTCCTCGAACCAATGGACGTTGAACCCGGCAGTGTGCGAACAGCAGAACTGACTCCTATGATGATTCAGCTTGTGGCTGCCGGAAGAGGGGTCGCTTGTTTACCCAACTGGGCTCTGACCGAATACCTTGAACAGGGTACAGTGATGGCTAAAAAGCTGGGTGATTCCGGTTTGTGGTGTACTCTCCATGCCGCGATTCGTGAAGACCAACTCGAAATGGCTTTTATGCAAGACTTCCTGAACACTGCGATTGAAACCTGTTTTTCCAATTTGAATGGAATCAAAGCGGTCGAGGTTGCTTAAGTTCTGTCCAACTAAACAGCCCTTGCTTAGCAAGATGTAAAGCGCTTAAATACTTTAACCAATAGTGAACGTGCCGGTAGTTCTATCCAGGGGGAACACTTTGCACGCCGAGAGGCACCCTGATCGTAAAAGGAGGTGATCCCATCAATAGTCAGTCAACTGGGGGAGCCTCCGAGTTAACATAACTCGGAGCTTGCTCCCCGTACGAAGACAGGGCCCTGCGGAGATTCTTCGCGGGGTCTTTTCTTTTCTGGCAGGTATTTTTTTTACAGGACAGGTTTTACAGGACAGGTTTTAAGGGGCAGGTTTTAAGGGATAAGTTGGGTGGATCGCCACTTGCCGTCTGTAAGAACGAAACGCCGACGATCGTGAATACGGTTGGGCATATTGAGGTCCAGCATTTCGATTACTTTCGGGTGCAGCACGATTCCGACAGCCGATTCCGGCGTCACCATTTCCTCTTCCGGGTGTTCTTCTTTGAGTGCCTTGATGTGCCCGATCAGGTCGTCCCTGGCGTCGATCTGGCTGCTTTGTGAACCAAGACTCTCGTAGCTGTAATCCATGTACTTGCTTGCGGCCGGACGTCGATGCCAGTTGTGCTCGATGACCGAGGGGGCGAGTTCTTCTATCAATCCGTTAACGCGGTACTGTGTCTGGCTGTTGGTATACCAGATGAGCATTTCAGCCTCGTTGTTGTCCTGAATAATGGACCACTTGGGACTCGTCTTGTTAATGAACAGAGTGAACCCGTCAGCGGTAATATCTCGCAGTACTAACGTTCGAACGGAAGGCTTGCCCGATTCAGACAATGCCAGGAAGCACAGGTCCGCGTTAGGATCATCGACGTTACGGGCGTCCTGTCTTTCAGCTTTAATGCGTGCGATTGGGTCCATCAGTTATGGGTGTCCGGGTCGACGTCGTAGACGCTAAATGTTTTGAATTGGCTGTTTGCTTCCTGTGGTGACAGGAGCAACAGCCAGATTATACCGCCAGAATCGGGACTCATGGCGTGCCACCTCAATGCTGTTGTTATTCTGCAGACAGGTCCCCGGTCAGAGATTTCCGCTGCGATATCTCGATCCAATTATTGTCAGGATCCGTAATGAATGATATGCGGGCTGTACTGCCTAGTGTAACCGGTGCGCTGCCTTCCAGCGCACCTCTTTCTACCGCTTCTGCATGCTCATTGTCGACTTTAAATACCTGAACGGTCATATAGCGATACCCAGCGCCCTGCAGGCCGCCGCCAATCGGTGCGCCTTTATCTTCTTCAAGCAGGAATACTGTGGTTCCCAACCTGAAGCTGGTATTCGATAGTGGTTCCGCTTGAACACTTTTCGTGAAAAACCGTCGTGCATCGTCCAGGGATCGAACGACCATCTTCATTCCGATGTTGGTGATGTCGTGTAAACCAACAGGCACGAGTGTTACTTTATTGCCATCAGGGTCTGTCAGGGGTGTGATTTCGGAAACGTCGGAAGCGATCAGTAATTCCCGGTAACCTGTCGGGGTATTTTCCGTCAAGAGGCTTCGTGCATGGTTAAGTTTGAATATTGAACCTTTCAGCGCAAGACGATGCTGGTGAACCCCTCCGCCGATCTTGAGCAGCTCGTTGTAAGGTAACGCGATTTCCGTCGTCCAGAACTCAAGCATTGCTTCCAGATTGTTTGTTCGTACACCGACGTCGATGTAGTTCTTTGCCAGTTTCATATTGTTACCTTGTTATCTGTCATCATCCATTTGGTCTGGATAGGTTTCACAGGCGATTTCTGAGTTGCTGGCGCGCAAGGAAATAGTGATTTCTTTTTCATCAAAAGTAACGATGACTTCAATAAATTCGTGCCATTCATAGTTGGTCTGGACTGAGCTTGAGAGTCTGAGTGTTCCAGGCAGCGTCGTTAGCGACGCTTGCATTCGTTGAATATTGTTAATAAAAAGCGCTGCAGACTGGTTGCCGCCCGTCTCTACTCGCAGTGCTGCATTCTTGTATTTGACTTCCAGCGCTGGCATTGGGGTAATCTTTCTCTATAGAGGGTTAGACAGGCCACACATTATATCGAATCAGGCTCCGTGGCGTATTTTCAGCCAATTAAGGTATGATGGCGCCGCGTCAGAACCTAGTATTTTCAGTAAGTAAGGAGAACCCATGAGCCAGAATGAAATGAAAGAGACCGCCCAGGAAATCGCAGAAGGCCTTAAAAGGCTCGGCCCTAACAGGGTTGTTGCCTTATCCGTTCATGTGTCGAAAGGTTTGATTGAAGAACTGGAGGTCAAAGCCAATAAGCTGGTCGCGCTGCTGGAATCTGCAAGCTAGACCTGTCCTGACAGGCTTATCAAAAACTTGTTTCAGATTAAGTCATATACAGGTGCCATCGGCGACGTTGTGCAGGGTGTTGACCTTTGCCGACCGAAAGATGCAGCGTATCACTATTGATGATGGACAGCGGCCCGTTTAAAAAAATGAACTAACGGCCCAGCTGAGGCAGCAAGTCCTTCAATGCTTCGATAAAGCCCAGTGGTTGATCCAGGAATACGTGATGATAGGCTTCCGGAACAGCTCGAATCAGCGTTGAGTCAAGGATTAACGCTAGCCCTTCGGCAATGGCGGGGGGGAAGAATCGGCTTTTCTCGCCATAGATAAAACCCACCGGTATTTGCATATCGCGCACCATATCCGCTGCAGCAGGAAATTCTTCAGTTAGCGCCATTTTGGCGAACACTGCTCCGTCCAGTTTGAATTTGAACCCTTCCGGCGTTTTCTTTAGAGAATGCCCTGCGAGGTAGTCCGTGATGAACTTGTTGTCGCATGGTTGCGGCGGGCGCAGCCTGAAGCGTCTTTTGCCTTGCTCCATCGATGCATAACAGCGGGACTTCACCTTCGGTACCGGTAGTGGCTCACGTGAGGACTTTTTCGGTGGTAGCGCAGAATCTACGATGACAATGCTATCAAGTTGGTCCGGGTAAAGGTGTGCTGCGATACGAGTCATGGTCCCACCAAAGCTGTGACCTACGACAATGGGTGAGTTCAAGTGGGCTGTGTTTATACATTCCACCAGTTCCCGTGCGAAGAGCGCAGCAGAGTATTCCATCCTGTGATCACTCTCGCCTGATCCACTGTTATCGATTGCAACGACGTCGTAGTCCGGGACGAAGGCAGGAGCAATAAAGTCCCACCAGTGGGCGTGGGCGGCGTGGCCGTGGACGAATAGTAATGCGGGTTTACCAGGGTTCTTCCAGTGTTGGTAAGCGATGCTGGCGCCTTCAACCTGACAGGTGTGGAGCGTTGGTTTCACGCTAATGTATTGCTTGAACCAGTCAGGTTGCACGAATTGGAGCCTTAAGTGAAAGCGTGAGTATAACTGCTGGACGAAGTTTCCTGAAAACTCGCCTCTGAAAAGACGCGGCTCAAACTGTTGCATCAATATAGTGCGGGCCGGGATCCGGGTGCGTTATTAAGGTGCGATATCCGGACGACATAGTGAAAGTTTGCAGCGAATAAGGTCAAAACTAGCCTGAAACCACTTAAACGGAATGATTTTAACGCTGCCACCTTTTCTGGCATCAACTTTGCTTTTAAAGATGTTGAATGTAGCAACTTTTGAAATCACCGGAGGGGTCATTGTGGACCAATCACTAGAACTTCAATACGCACTGGACACATTTTATTTTCTTGTGTGTGGTGCACTTGTCATGTGGATGGCGGCTGGTTTCGCCATGCTGGAAGCGGGTCTTGTTCGCTCAAAGAACACCGCGGAAATCCTGACCAAAAATATGGCGCTTTTTGCCATCTCTTGCATCATGTATCTGGTTTGCGGATACGCCATTATGTACGGTGGGGGAATCTTCCTTAGCGGCATAGAGCTTGATGGTGCAACGACAGCGGAAGCATTAACTGAAACCGTCCTGTCTGAATCCAGAGAAGAGGGCTTTAGCGGCGGTGCGATTTATGCAGATGCCGCAGACTTCTTCTTCCAGGTGGTTTTCGTTGCCACAGCAATGTCTATTGTCTCTGGTGCCGTTGCTGAACGGATGAAACTGTGGGCATTCCTCGCGTTTGCCGTAGTGATGACAGGCTTGATTTATCCAATGGAAGGTTCGTGGACCTGGAATGGTAACGACGTTTTTGGTCTGTATAACCTTGGTGATCTTGGCTTCTCTGACTTTGCAGGGTCCGGCATTGTCCACCTGGCTGGGGCTTCCGCTGCCTTAGCTGGCGTTGTTCTACTCGGTTCACGGAAGGGCAAGTACGGCCCTGAAGGCCAGGTGTATGCGCTTCCAGGTGCTAACCTGCCGCTCGCAACGCTCGGTACGTTCATCCTCTGGATGGGATGGTTCGGATTTAACGGTGGTTCAGTGTTGAAGCTGGGTGATATTTCTAATGCCAACGCAGTAGCCATGGTTTTCCTTAACACTAATGCGGCCGCTGCCGGAGGCGCGATCGCTGCCCTCATCACGGCGCGTATTATGTTCGGTCGGGCTGACTTGACCATGTTGCTGAACGGCGCGCTGGCGGGTCTGGTGGCAATTACTGCTGAACCTTCTACACCTACTGCGCTTGAAGCAACGCTCTTTGGCGCGGCCGGTGGTGTGTTGGTTGTATTC
>Ga0206678_10001430_pt1 | contig 15492 bp, 17 predicted proteins | sample M180m12015metaG_FD_155453 | JGI IMG/M metagenome (GOLD analysis project Ga0206678, IMG submission 155453) | Ammonia-oxidizing marine archaeal communities from Monterey Bay, California, United States - M1 80m 12015 | ecosystem: Environmental > Aquatic > Marine > Intertidal zone | place: USA... | reverse complement strand
TTGATCATTGGATTTACTTGTTCTTCTTCAACTTCAGCCCAGCTTATTTTTTCTAACATTTATTTAATCCTTATCTAAAAAAATAGACTATTTATTAGAGTAATTTAATAAAAAAAAAGCCTCCAATAAGGAGGCTTTTCTCAAGTTCTAACATAATATTAATTTATCTTAGAATGTCCATCCTAAACCAAACCCAGGCCATCCAGCAATTGGAGTGATGCCTACATTGGCATTAAAGAAGAAACCTCCAGTTGCTCGTTGGTAACGATAACCAACACTAGCACTAGGTATCATACCAAGATCAAGGTCATATTCACCTTCTTCTGCATCAGCAGAGGCAGATACTTGAAGAACACCACCACTAATAGCAAGCTTATGATTTCCACCACCTATTAAGTAGTTAGCCATTATTGGAATAATAGTAAATGTAACTTCTTCATTAGTGTCTTCAGATGTAAAGGGAAGAGAGCTGAACCCCACACGTAATGAGAGATTATCTGTGAATTGTCTTTCATAGTTAAAAGAGTAAAGAATTGCTGCTCCCGCGCCTTCGACATAAATCGTATTCTTATCTTGAGCAAATACATTTGATAGGGTAAGGGTAGCAATACCAGTTAATATTAGTTTTTTTAACATTTGAGGTCCTTTTATTAGTTCAAGTAATATACAGTTTTTAGAGTAACAATAGTTAAATAAAAAAAAAGCCTCCAATTGGAGGCTTTTTTCACCGATATCAAATTAAATTGAATCGTAAATCAGATACTATCAAATTTTAGTATCGAGGGCGTCTTGGCCTATCTTCTCGAGGTTTGGATTCGTTTACTTTCATAGCACGTCCATCCAACTCTTTACCATTTAATCCTTCAATGGCTTTTTCAGCTGCACCTTGATCTGACATTTCAACAAAGCCAAATCCTTTAGAACGACCTGTTTCACGATCAGTGATAATTTTAGCACTATCAACTGTACCGTATTCTGCGAAAGCAGCACTTAGGTCTTCTTCTGTTAACTGCCAAGAGATATTCCCTACATATATATTCATTCATTCATCCTTCACAGGTGACTAACACCTGAACTTAGTTAATTAAACAACTTTGGCTAATTGTGAGATAATGAGTTATAATTCAGAAATTATTACAAATAAAACAGAATTAATCAAAGTATACGTTGCGAATATAATAAATAATCCACAAAAACGGATGTTTTTCTTACAAACAAAAAAGCCCCCGAAATGGAGGCTTTTTTAATTAATTTTAACTTAAAAAGTTAATTATTCACCAGCAACAGATGCTTTACGATAAGCTGTAACTAGCTTTTTGATTTCACCAAGAGCTTTACGTGCACGGCTACCTGCAGCTTTATTGCCGCTAGCATTTTTTGCATGTTCTTCTTCAAATGTTGCGTAATGAGAATGAATTTGATCGTAAAGTGAGTTTGTTTTTGACATTATTTTTCTTTCTTTATTATGTTATTTACTAAAAATAAATTAAAAATTAGTCGCGAAAATACAATTTTTATGGTTAAAAAATATAGTTAAATAATAAAAATATTACGAATCCGACTTAGATTTTTCTTCTTTAACAATTTTATTTAGTAAAACACGTTGATTAGAAGCTATATAGTTTAAAGATTTATGTTTGAGAAATTCATAGTAGGTATTGTTACCAGCAACACCGATAGAATCTAGTAACATCATATCTACTTCACCATTTTTTTGAACATGATCGTCATTTACTATTAAATGAGACAAGCTCCCTATAATCATTATTACACCGTTTTCTTTGATATCAAAATGTCTAATATAATTCAATCCAATAGAGGCTTGAGATTCTTTAACAAAAGGAGCTCTAAAATTTTCAATGAATTTTTCGGTTAAGCCACACTCAGCAAATTCTGATTCATTAGCTGAAAATTTGAAAGCGGTACAATGTGAACGTGAAATAATATTTTTGTTAACATGGTTAATAGTAAAACTTCCTTCAGAAATAATATTATTTAAAGTTTGTTTTGGAGGCGTTGTAATAGGACGAGTAAAAAGACCAATTAATGCTGGATTACTACCTAAGTGAACTACTGAACTAAATATTGCAAGATTAGTTAAATTATTTGAATTAATTGTTCCAACAAGGGACGCTTGCTTTATACCTACTATTGAATTAATTAAATTAGATCTAAATCGAAGATCAAGCTCTTCAAAACTATTATTAGATATATGCAAACTTTATCCTTTATTTATTGTAGCAAGGCTCATATCAGTCGAATCTTAATTGGTTTGAAAAGTATATTCTATTCGAATTTGATCATCTATCTTTATAAACATAAAAGTTGGTCTAGGTACATTATAGTCAGATAGTTTAATTATAAAACTTCCTTGAACTTTAAATCCATTTGAAGTGTTTATACTTGCTTTAGTTGATACACTTTTGGTTATACCATGAAAAGATAAATTCCCAACGATTCTAACAGAATCATTGATCATTGATATTTCTGTTGATTTAAACTTCACATTTGGATAGTCAATTGCGTCAGTATAAAACAGCATGTTTGAATCTCTACTTGAGACTTTACTATCAAAAGAGCTTAGAGGAACCTTTATTGAAACACTTCCATTCTTTTTTAAACCATCATAAATAACAGTACTTTTTACTTCGCTTGAAATACCTATCCAACTATGAAGAAAATGATTTCCATAATATTTTATTTCTGATGAACTAATATCAATTTTTTGCGCAAAACTAACTGATATTAGTAGTATTAATAATAATCGATTCATTAATAGGGTAGTATAGTTAGTAATGCAGAAAGACTCATACTTGTTACTGTAATAGTTGCAACATTTTTATGTAATCTTAGAGCTTTATCATAATCATTTGAATTTGAAATATTTTTACCCAGAAAAGGAATTGCCATCATTCCAGCAAAATGAATGTAAGATAACCAACGATGTACTTTCATTGAGCTCACTCTTTTTTCGTATTTTTGTGCTGGAGGAGCAAAATAACTTAAAGAAGCTGATGTCATATAAAAGCTCCATGTTATTGTACTGAATTTTCTATGACTTGAGAGTTTTGAATAATCACCTTCGTACATTTTATAACCTAATGAGGACTGGTAAGCCAACATTCCTAAACTAAGGAGTGCTAGCTTTTGATGATTTTGAAGCATTTTTACACGTAGCTTCAGTTCATCTTTTCTTGTTTTTGGTCCAAAATTAAGCTGCCTAAAAAACCCATTTTCGCCCCAAAGTATTTTTGTATGTAATGGCATTTGTTCAATGTTTTGTATATCAAGATCTGATTGAGATTTTGCAAAACAAATAAAAATAAATATATAAGTGACGTACTTCATAATCTGAATTTATGGTTATTTAGTATTTTATTTTTTAATTAATTAAATATCTTAATTAATTTAAATATTTATCTTAAATATTAAAAGCTATTATTTGAACGTTTTGAGCGTTACATTATATGGTGAAAAAATTTAAATCAATCTCATACATCTTAGCATTTTTTAGTGGAATTATTTTAATATTATTAATTGATTATGATCAACCTTCTGATCTCAAATCAATTAAAGAAACTCCCTCTATAAATAATCAGTCAAAAGCTGTGTCAAGTATTCCTTCAAATTGGAATTCTATTAAACCTACCTCTTCAATGAGAGATAAAGAGTATAAAATCACAAATTCAAAAGGTGAATTTAATCTGATTGTTTTTAAAAATATTGGTGGATCTACAGAACAAAATATTTCTCGATGGATTGGTCAATTCAGTGGAACTGAAAACCCATTATTTCCTCTGCAACAGAAAGAGATAGAACAAAATGGCAAGAATTTTATTTTTATCCAAAATTCTGGTTATTTTAATGGTGGAATGGGTCAAACAAAAGCATTTGAAGATGCTGGACTAATCGCCTTTATAGTTGAAGATAAATCTGATATATACTATTACAAAGCAGTCGCTAGCGTAGAAATTCTATTAGAATCTAAAGAACAAATTATTAGTACTATTTTAAGTTCCAATCTTTAGTTAATTATTTCATGATAATTAAAATAAAACCGTTTTTACTTTAATGAGTATATTTATTATTTTGTAATATGAACTTTGGGAACAAAACATTATCAATTCTTCTAGCTTTTGTATTTATAAGCTCAAATTTTCACATAATTGAATCTGCAAATTTCACTGAAGCAGGCAATTATAGTCTTTGTGCTGTTGATTGCGATCATAACGAACATTCTTCTGTACATGATGATTGTGATATCTGTACTAATAAAGTTCGTAAAACTATTAGTGCGTTAACAAAAGAATCATTTATACCTGATAATAAAAACTTAATTATTGATTCCATTTGTATAATCAATTCTGAAAATTTATTTGGTCTTTTCCTCTCTAGGGCTCCCCCCACAAATATATCATAAAGATATTAGATAGCTTTTTGACAGCTATAAAAATAAAGTCAATTTTTTAACAAATAAATTTAGGGGAGTCAATTATGACTATTGATTTTGAAAAGAGCTCACGCTCTTTAGTTTCTGTTTTAGGAATATTTTTAGCACTTTTCATTGTTAGTTGTGAAGATGATGACCATGCACATGAGGAAGAACACACTGATGCAGAGGGTTTCATTTTAGAAAATAGCAGTGGAACAGAAGTATACAGAGAATTTAAAGGAGCTAAAACAGGAGCTATAACATTAACTGCTGGAGAAACTTTAGAACTTTCTGTACATTTTCTTGATGATGATGGAAAAGAGCTAGAGCATGAAGAACATGAAGGTGAAGAAGAGGAAGAAGCAGAATTAAGAGTTTCTGGATTCAATGCTAGCGTTGCTACAGTTGAATTTGAAGAACATCATGATGATGATGGTGGTGATGAAGAACATGGAATGGCATTGGAAATCACAGGTGTCAGCACTGGTTCAACAAGCTTTAAGCTTGAGTTAATGCATGATGAACATGCAGACTATACATCAACAAACAATGTGCCTATCACCGTACAATAAGCTTGTATTAACTGTAATATTTTGTGCATGTATTTTTCCAATGCATGCACAAAATGCAGAGTTAAAAGGGAGAGTCCTTTCCTCAAATAATTCTGAACCTTTAGAAGATGTTAATGTATATGTAAAAAAACTAAAACTTGGTTCAGCAACAAATCTGGATGGTCAATTTTCAATAATCAATCTTCCGAATGGAAAGATAGAATTAGAAATTTCAATTCTAGGTTTTCGTGATACAACTTTAGCTATAGTAATAAATAAAGACCTTGTGGATCTTGGTAGGATTTTAATAGATCCTGAAGTTTTACATTTTGAAGAAATAAAAGTAGAAGTTCATAGTGACTTGGATCCTACTTCTTCACTTTCTAGTTTTTCTATGTCTGGGAAAAAGATTCAAGAAAATATGAAAGGTTCCATTGCACAAACCCTTCAAAATGAGATGGGTGTAGCAATTCAGTCTATGGGGCAAGGAACAACTCGTCCGATTTTAAGAGGATATTCGGGTGACCGTTTTTTGATCACTGAGAATGGATTTGAAGTTGGCGATTTGTCTCAAACTTCTGTAGATCATGCTCTAAGTATGGACCTAGGAGGAGTAGAAGAAATTGAGATAATTAGAGGGCCACGGGCTCTACTTTTTGGATCAAATGCCATTAGTGGAGTTATTGACGTTGAAAAAAATTCTATCCCAGAAATTGAATTTGATCATCTTCATACTTATATAACATCCGGTTACGATTCTGGCAACAAAGGTTTGTTTAATAATTTTTCTTTAGTTACTCCGATTAATAAAAACAATTTTCGTTTTTCTTTACAAAATAGAAAAACTGGGAATCAAATGACCCCATTAGGACAACTAAAAAACACCTCCATGAATACCACTGAAGGATTTTTTGGATTAACACGATTTCATGATGGAAAAAGAGGAACCATTTCAATTGAACATGTTGAAATGGATTATGGAATACCAGGAAGTCCTGAAGGACACATTAGTGGCGTAGATATGGAAATGAATAAAACCACTCAAAAGTTAAACTATCATCAAGATATTGATTTTAAAGGTTTTGAAACCTTTGACTTAGATCAAAAGTTTATTCATTATGCTCATTCTGAATTTGAGTCAAATCAAAAGCAACCATCGGTCAAATTAGGTCAAGACATATTGCTCTTACAGTCTAAGATGACTGGATTAAAAAGGGAAATTGGTGCCGCAATACAATACCGAATGTTTACTGCTGGCGGCTTCTATTGGACGCCAAATACATCCGAGTCAAACTTTTCATTATTTGGCTTTAGAGAAAAAGATATATTTGGTCTTACAGGGCAAGTTTCTTTTAGAGGTGAATATTCAATTATAGATCCTCAAAATAAAGGTGCAAAATTTTCAAATATTGATGAAAAATCTGTAGAAAAGAAAAATTTTGGTTTTCTCTCCTTATCTGCTGCACTTATTAAGTCTTGGGATTATTGGCAAATTTCAACAACCATTATGAGAACAGGAAGAACACCTGGAATTGAAGATCTGTTTTCAGATGGGCCACATCTTGGTAGTTACAGTTATGAGATTGGCAACCCTACTCTTGACCTTGAAGAGACAGTTGGAATTGAGAACTCAATTCAATATCAAAAAGACCAATTCTTTTTCTTACTGAATGGTTTTTTTAATCAAAGCCCAAACTTTCATCAATATATGAAAATGGGTGACGGATTTGTCCCTGGAGCAGATTGGATTGAATGGGGAAGCGGGTCAAGTGGTTGGCTATATAAATATCAAATGCGTGGAATTAAAACGGAAATAAGCGGTGGAGAATTTCAAATGGGATATAAAGGAAAAATGATTGATGTAACTACAGATTTCTCTTTAGTTAGAGGAAAAGATAAATCTAATAATGACCATATAGCATATATGCCTCCAGATAAGATTAGTCTATTGGTCTCTACCAAATCAAATAAAGATTTTTCAGGATCAATTAGGCTAAGTAAGGTTTTAGATCAAAAAAAGATTTCAGAATTTGAAAGCATGACTCCAGGGTACTTTTTAATTGATATATTTGGTAGTTATTCTTTTGAAACTAAAAAAGGAAGTCATCGATTAGTGTTTCAATTAAATAACTTACTTGATGTAACCTATTACAATCATTTATCCAAAATAAAATCTATAATGCCAGAGTCGGGTAGAAGTATCGGTATTCAATATCGATATTTATTTTGAAAATATTTTTCATTTTATTCTCCTTGATAGATTAGTTAAACCAAACTCCATATCCTTGCTTTCGTAAAGCTTTACCAAGCATCTCTTCAATTTCTTCAGCGTCTTTTCTAGTTGGAATAGGGTTATATTTATTATAGAGGTCTGGTCTAAGCTTAATCCCATAATATTTTGCATATTTGTTAGACTTATAGCCCTCTTTATGCTGCTCAAATCTAATAGATGGTTTCCTTGACGATTGACCTACATAGACACAGGCAATCCCCTTGACATAGTTTGGGTTTTTAGCACGAAATTTCTTTATATCTGCTACTGATTGGTCTAATTCTATAACATATACAAAGTATTTTCTCATACATTAGTGTTAAATCTTCGTCCTATTTATTGAATATTTTTGGATGAGTGATTTCCACTTACCGTATCCAGCCTCGCTAATATGCAATCCATCATGGGTGTATTTGGACTTCAAAAATCCTTTTGAGTTGCTGAATGGTCCATGGAGGTCTATATATTTTATTTTCAATTCAATGGACATAGCCTTTAATTTTTTATTCACCGCTAAAATTTCATTTTTCTTACTTTTATGCCCGGTGAATCTCTCTCCAATATTGGGATTAATAGGTAACACGCTTTGAATATACAGTTCAGTATTTGGTGATTTTCTTAAAATTTTTTCGATAATCTTTCGGCAATAATCTGAAACATATTGGACACTCCGTCCCCGGGCCAAATCATTTGTACCAATCATTAGAAATATTTTTTTTGGTTGGGAGGAAGTTACCTCATCCAATCGATTCAATATACCATCAGTAACATCCCCGCTGATTCCTCTGTTTACAACATTTATATCCGGGAATAATTCTTTCCAATTTCCTCCTTCTGTAATACTGTTTCCTAAAAATATGATTTCATTTTTTGTGTCGGGCTGACTCTCAAAAATAGATTTTTTATTATAATAATGATCTGAATATTTACGCTGTTGGGGGTTTTCATATGTATCCATATGATTTGAGATTACATCTGTAGGAAAAGGAATTTGAATACCTGAATTCTTATCTAAAGGCATCTGAGCATCTACATTAATCAAATAATCAGTTAATGCTTTGGCTAGTTTTTTCAGTTTCTCAGGTTTATCATTGACTAGGTTTTGTGTTTCTCCAATATCGGTTTTCAAGTTAAACAGCTCAAATCGTTGATCCAGATGATAGTAGATTAACTTCCAGTCTCCTTTTCGTATGGTACTTGATGCACCAATTCCTGGACCAGATGGACCCCATTCATTGGGAAAATGCCAAATCAATTCGCGTTCTAATGAATTCGATCTTGTTTGTTTCAACAAAGGGATAAAACTTTGACCATCTATTTGCTGAATAGTTTTATAATTCTCTATGCCGGCTATAGCCAAAATCGATGGATAATAATCTTCGATTATCAAATAATTATGATTAGTAGACCCAGGCTCTACCACACCTGGCCATTTCACGATCATTGGCTCTCGAATGCCACCTTCCCTAGCAGACCCTTTCCCACTCGATAATGGCTTGTTATGGGTATGAGGGGCACCTCCTCGAGCCACAGCACTTAATCCACCATTATCTGACATAAAAAGGATTGCCGTTTTGTCTTCTATATTATGTTTTTCAAGATAGTCCAATAAATCGCCCAAACTTCTATCCATCCCTTCAACCATAGAAGCATATTGGGCTTCAATTGTATCGAGACCTACCTCCAAATATTTATGAAAAAAACGATTATCACCCATTAGTGGCGTATGTACCGTATAATGAGACATGTAAAGGAAAAATGGCTTATCTAGTTTCAGCGCACTATCAAGGGCAGTAATGGATTTTTGTGTCAGAGCTTCGGTTAAGTTAATTTTTTTTCCATGGAATTCAGTTAGTCCTGGAACACTCCAAATATTTTTTGGACTTCCATCCTTGTTATTCCCGAAATTATCCAAGCCATAATAACTACCAGGAGCACCGGCGGCATGACCGGCAATATTGACATCAAACCCAATATCTAGTGGGTTGGATGCCGGAGTACTTATCGCACCGAGGTGTGCTTTCCCCACGTGAATGGTGGTATATCCATTTTCTTTGAGAATCGAAGGAAATGTAGTGGCGTGGACCGCATGTTTCACAGAAGCATCTGGTGCAATCCCATTCACATTCCACATAGGAAAATCTAGGTCGAGATGATTGGATTCCATGGGTTGGATTTTATCTTTATGTAGAGTCCAATTGGTAACTCGATGCCTAGCCGCATTCATTCCTGTCATAAGGCTCACTCGTGTCGGTGAACAAACACTTGTGGCATAGGCTTGAGTGAATTTCATTCCATCTTTTACTAGCCGCTCCATATTCGGTGTTTGATATCGTTGATTAAAATGGGTAGTCTCTTTCCAAAAGGGGACGGACGTATCCTGCCAACCCAAATCATCGACCAAAAAGAGAATGATATTTGGTTTAGTTAACTCCTCTTTACATGCTAATAAACATAAGAATATTATAGTGAAAACAATTCTGATGATTTGGAATTTCATAAATAATTATTCATAAAAGGTTTTTCCTTTTTTTATTTTCTTTTCGTATTTGTAATTAATTCATTAAGGTTTAAACAGACCGAAATAATGTAGGGCTTTTCATCCTCATCCCAATGGCCATAGGTAGTAGTCACTATCTCACCAGTTGGTAATAATTCCACACCAGGATATGTACTATCCCAATTATCATAATTATTTTTGATTCGGATTCGGTACTCACCTAATCCATTATCTGTTAGGTCTTGATAGGAGCCAACCCAGGCAACCCAATCTCCCTGAGTTGGACTATTCTTTGCCATATCTCTGAAGGATATAAACAGTTTTCCATCTTGTGTATATTTCGCTGTATGGCGATCGCCAGTTAATTCTAAAGGTAATTCTTTTGGTGAAGACCAAGTCTCTCCTTCATCATTGGAAAACATAATATGGGAATTTTGTGTTCTACTATTTTCCCGGAGAAGCATGGCTAACTGTTTGCCATCTGGGGAATGAATGATCCCTGGCTCACATAAATGAATCTTTGAATTGGAATAGAAACTTTCTGGATGAGACCATGTTAATCCACCATCGGTTGAAGTGGTTTTATACAGTGTAAATATTCCCGTCCGCTTACCGTCTTTGGTAAAAAATCGACCATCATCGTGAAAAGCAGAAAGGTAATGTCCAGGAGTTTTTAAAGCCACCACGCTACCCATAACAACAATACCACCCCAATCACCCACTTTTTTTAAAGGAGACCAGGTTAATCCATCATCTTCAGACATAGCTAAGCGGGCTGGATAAAGCCCTGACCATAGAAGAAGCCGCTTTTTACCTTTCGCATCCACAACGCGATGAATGGTTGGGACTTCCTTACTAGTTGACCAATTTTCTGGTACAGGCAATCGATTAGACCAGGTCTTACCACCATCTAAACTTCGCTTATAAATTATCTCACCAGCGCCGTGCCCTTTGGGATAAACAGTCAGAATTGTTTTGCCGTCCTCCAAAAGAACGGTGGTAGGATGGCCAAGATAAACATCACTTTCTTTGTCTACAACCGTCTGGAGATCTTTTCGATGATTAAGGTCAATAACAGGAATCTTAAAAAAATTATTAGATTGAGCTCCTAAAAAGATACTAAGTGATAATATTATCCAGAGGCGTTTCATTTAATTTTATTTAATACTAAAAACTGAACCGTGAGGAACCCCGCTATCTGTATCGCCGTGCGGCCAATCAAATCTATCAAAGTTAAACCCCATCTCTCCTGTACGTTTATCTTTAAAGTTTTTATCAAAAGACATTTCACCAGTTTCCGAATTAAAGTCTACAAGCATCAACTTATTTTTCAATCTATTGTTACCCGTCACAATTATGCGTTGGCCATTTGGTTCTACTGCTATCCAATGAGGCCATTCACCTTTTTTAAATTTAAGTTCATCCACCTTTACAGGTTTTGATGGATTTGAAACATCAAGACTAACCAAGGATGTTTTAGATCCAAGTGCCTGTATCCAATAATCTCCATTAACCGCAGGGATGGCGCAATCGTACTTATCATTAAACGCAAACGAGTAGACCCATTCGGCATTAGGGTCAATGGTTTCTAAATTAGTAATCCGATACAACCCGCAAAAAAATGTGGATATTAAAACCGTCTTACCATCACTTAAAACACGAGGTTCTGCAGGGTCGAAGTGTTCATTACCACGTGGCCCAGGTTCTAAAGGAATGGTCTTAATCAAAGACAAATCAGACAACCTCCATACTTGAACCACTCTACTGAGATCGGCTTCCTTCATATCTGCGCTAGTTGAAACCACTCTATCTAGATCAGGCAAAATAGCTAGACTATAAGGTCGAATAAAATCCTCTATATCTGGGTCTGATGATATAGCGGATCGAACATAATCCCCTTTTGATGTAATCTCTACCAATCCGCCTTCTTTTTTGTTTCCTGCTCCTATGGTTTGAAATGTGGCTAACACATTTCCATTGGGAAGACGTTCGAAACTGTGCGGAAAAGTGTATTTTTGCATATTAGTAAAATTAGTAATCAGCTCGGGGTTGTACGGGTCTTCTAAATTGAAAATAAATGAACGTCCACCCATAAATCCGTTAGTGAATAAAGTTTTGCTTTCGTGAAAACGATGTTCAGAATGATGAGCATTTAAATTATTATAACCGACTGGCAATGTTTTAATCAACGATCCATAATCTTTATCTTTTGGATTTGCATTAATTACAGTAAGAAACTCTGAATCCCATCCATTCTCATCTTTAGTCCAAGCAAAAATATAGGAACTTGAATTTTCTATAGTTTCCACTTTTTCACAGCTAATTTGAAATAGTAATGCTAATACAATTAAAACATTCTTCATTTGAGCAACCTCACTCGTGACTATTATTACTAATCAGTTCGTTAATTTTCCATTCGGGGTAACTTAGCATCGCGCCTAATTGACGAGCAATTTCTTCTCGTGCTTGGCCGGTATATTGACTTGATGCTACAAGTCGTGACTTTCGGATTTTGAGATCCAGATATTGCTGTTTGGTTTCCCCCTTATATATTACCAATACATGTTTACCCTTCGTAATGGATGCGGGGAAAAGGTCTGTCTCCAGAAAGTCATTTTCCCGGTAGATTTCAACATTATTCCGTTTGGCTACGCGAGTTGCTTCTTTGATAAGTGCATCCATGTCTTCAGGTGACAATGCTGCACTCAAGGCCAGTTTCTTGACGCCTACATTCACCATTTCACCGAAAGCGCCAATCCCTCCGAGGTTATAAGAGCGTTGGTCAATATCCAGTGTGGCGTTTCCCTCGCTGTTGCCGCAACCCATCATGCTGATAATAACAAACATAGATAGTACACGATAAGTCATATTGCTCTTCATTAGATAATCCTTTATTTGACCCAGAGGCGTTTCATTTAATAATTATTTATTACGGGAATTCTTATTGGGACACACTATCCCTAAGTGCTTCAAAATGAGAAATAAAACCTTTGTCAAAGTATTTGCCAAACATATCCCAGGTTTCTCTAGCGATATTAGTTCGATAATAATTGCTCACTGCGATTTGATCAAAAGCGCTTGGATCCAAAATGCCATCTTGGACTTGTAGAAAAATATTCTCTATTCTGCGAAGACCTGCATTAACATGCATTTGCAGACTGATATAGTCTTCGGGGCTCAATTCTTCACCGAGAACATTCTCAACCAACATTAAATGGGTCAATCTGCTCAATCGCTCATCTGTTGCAATGTCCCTGGAAATATCTATGACTTGATCAGAGATAGCAATGTTGGTTGCACTGCGAACAGCACTCGTATTTTGCCTAATCTCAAACCCCACAAAAACAAGTGAAACCACAACACTCAGTAACCCTGTTAATTCAAAAATTTGTCTTTTGCCCATCTCCATATCACTTCTTTAAAATAATTATTTACCATGATAAGCCATACCCAATATAAAAATTCATTGGATTAACACCTAATCCCATTGATAGCATACCATTGTAATTGTAAAACAACTTACAATAAACTTTAATCTAATTTGGTTTAGCACTAACCTCTGTAGATAAACGAATTTCGACGCCATCCCATACAGCAACTCTATAGTAGTAAGTTTTTGAACTATCTAGACCTTTATGTGTATAGGGTGATTGTAGATTCCAAAATGCGTTACCTTTTGATGAATTATTCAAAGTAATACCTTTTTGGTTACTCCAATAAAGACCATGAACTAGTTTACTACCAACTGCAGGTTTCCATGAAATTATGATCTCTCCATTTCCTCCTGTTGCTACTACATTTGTGGGGAGATTACCTAAGGTAATCGATGTTGTATCAGCTGGAGTATTTGGATCAGGTATCGCACTTACCTCAGGAGATAATATTGAAGTATTCCCTTCACCATCTTCAACTTGCAAACGGTAATAGTAAGTCGAACCATTATTAAGGTTATCTTCAACATGAAAATTGATATCTTCGTTTGTCATTCCTAACCTAAGATCAGAGACAACATTTGAATTTTCATTTACACCTGAAGAATTACTCCAAAATAAATTATATTTTTTGAAAAGAGAGTTTGGCTCAAATGCTAAGACATTTTGTTTGTTCTGCGCAATTACAAAAATATCAGGTGGGGTCAATAAGATTGCGGAAGAAAATGCAACCGCACGAAAATTACCAATTGTGTTGTTACCAAAATTGGAAACAGGATTATATGGTGTTTGAGAGGTCACGCTGACAAGCCCCCTAACAATTTTTTCATACATATTGTAATAGTCGTATGTGATCTTGTCAATTTCTGCAGTACGATGCTGAATATACTGATTTGGTAATGGATCTAATGTAACTGTAAATAACTTCAGTCCTTCATTTGCATTTACAATACGATTATCATCTATTGCCCAGTCTTGTCTAATATAATGAACCCCATTTACCCACCATTCAAATAGATAACGATTGCGAGTAGCAGAAGGATCATTAATAATCCACTCATCAGAATATTTACTAGATCCTTCTTTGCCGCTGGAATCTTTCCCATTACCATTTGAAGCTAGTTGATATACCCAAGCCCCCTGGTAACCCCGGGGTTTAAGCATTGTTGAATTTGCAGTATAGGTTTTTGATCCTATTGTAACAGTCATTGTATATATCTCATCAACAATACCTTTAATTTTGCTCCCGATATAAATTCCATCCCATATATGAAGCATCTCTTCAGATGAACCACTATTAGTACTTATTGATACGGTCGCATTCTTCTCATAATTAATAGGTGTATTCGCAGATGCATTAATATCCTCAGAATAACTAATTTGAACCCAAGCTATTTGTCCCTCTTCTATCTTACCATTAATAACTAAAATGGTCTCAACATCTTCCACATCTATGTTAATAGGGACCATTTCTTCATGGAATCCATCACAGGAAATGATAAAACCAAATAAGATAAAAAATAAAATGCGATCAATTCTCATTGCCTAAAACTCAACGTTAATGTTAATACTGGGCATAAAACCATAGGTGCTTTGTCCAACTTGCTCAAATAAACTGTTTTCACCTTGAACATAATTAATTGTATGAATATTTCGGCGATCATACACATTATATAAAGCCACATCAATTGTCGTCTTAATACCACCTGTCCATTTTTTTAGGAAAGTTGGTGAATATTTAATGCCTATATCTAATCGATGATAGTCCGGTAAACGATACTTATTCCTTCCCTCCCAATAGGGAAATGGAAGACCACTAATATAATAATAACCTTCTGGAAGAGTTACAGGTCTACCTGTTGAATATAAAAAAGTGCTCGATACTGAAAAATTGCTAGTAAGCTGAAAATTCGAAAGCATGGTAAGACTATGTGTTTTATCAAAACGATACGGATACCATCTTCCTTGATTAATCACATCAATTTTATAATCACTCTTACCATAGTTATAACTAACACGACCACTTAATTTTCCATTTGGTTTTTCAATAGATGTTTCAAAACCATATGCTAATCCTTCTCCAGTTGCAACATATGCTTCAAGGTTATCAACTAAATAATTATGTAAACCATCTTCAAAGTCAGTCGCCCGATTTAGTATTTTATAATATGTTTCAGCAGAAAATTTTATTTCATTATTATTAAAATTTCGAAAATATCCCATAGCAAATTGATCGGTTAGCATAGGCTTAATATTCTTTGTTGTTGGCATCCAAATATCATACCATTCAATTTCTGCACCTAAAG
>Ga0206678_10001427_pt1 | contig 15501 bp, 17 predicted proteins | sample M180m12015metaG_FD_155453 | JGI IMG/M metagenome (GOLD analysis project Ga0206678, IMG submission 155453) | Ammonia-oxidizing marine archaeal communities from Monterey Bay, California, United States - M1 80m 12015 | ecosystem: Environmental > Aquatic > Marine > Intertidal zone | place: USA... | reverse complement strand
ATATTATTTTAACAAATTTGGAGTAGACATTAGATCGCTTAGGTATCCTGGCTTAGTTGGATGGAGAGCTAAAGCGGGAGGAGGAACAACAGATTATGCAGTTAATATTTTTCATGAGTCAATTCTAAAAGGTAAATATGAATGTTTTTTAAAAGAGGATACTGCCTTGCCTATGATGTATATGCCTGACGCTATTCGTGCTACAATTGAATTGATGGAAGCTCCAGCTGAGAGAGTGAGAATTCGATCTTCTTATAATTTGGCAGGCATTAGTTTTACTCCAAAAGAAATTTCTACTGAAGTTTCAAAACATATTCCTAGCTTTGAGATGTCTTATAATCCTGATTTTAGGCAATCAATTGCAGATTCTTGGCCTTCATCTATTGATGATAGTCACGCTCAAAATAACTGGAGTTGGAAGTTAAAATATAACTTAGAAAAAATGACTTCAGATATGATGAAAAATCTGAAAGAACAATATAAAATTACTGCACAATGAGTAGAAAAATTCAGATATACAATACTCTTACTCGGGGAAAAGAGGATTTTAAACCTATTGTAGAAAATCATGTTGGGATGTATGTTTGTGGCCCTACAGTTTATGGAGATCCACATTTAGGGCATGCTCGCCCTGGGATTACTTTTGATGTTATTTTCAGATATCTAAAACATGCTGGTTATTCTGTTAGATATGTAAGAAATATAACTGATGCTGGTCATTTAGAAAATGATGCCGAAGAAGGAGAGGGGAAAATTGATAAAAAAGCTAGATTAGAACAACTAGAGCCAATGGAAATTGTTCAGTTTTACACTTTAAGCTATCATAAGGCAATGGAATCTTTAAATTGCTTATCTCCTTCAATTGAGCCACGAGCAACGGGTCATATTATCGAGCAAATTGAGATGGTGAAAAAGATTCTTGATAATGGATTTGCCTATGAAGTAAATGGGTCTGTTTATTTGGATGTAAATAAATACAATGACAAATATCCGTATGGAATTTTATCTGGAAGAAATTTGGAAGACACTTTAGAGGGAACTCGTGAGCTAGATGGACAATCTGAAAAGAAAAGTTCAATTGATTTTGCTATTTGGAAAAATGCAAGTCCTGAACATATTATGAGGTGGCCTTCTCCATGGGGAGAAGGGTTCCCTGGTTGGCATATGGAATGTTCTGCTATGAGTGAAAAATATTTAGGGAAAACATTTGATATACATGGAGGTGGAATGGATTTAGTTTTTCCTCATCATGAAGCTGAAATAACACAGAGCAATGCTTGTAATAATTGTAATCCGGTGAATTATTGGATGCACAATAACATGATTACAGTTGATGGGAAAAAAATGGGAAAATCTCTTGGAAATTTCATTAATCTGGAAGAATTCTTTACGGGGAAACACCCGAAATTAGATCAATCATATTCTCCTATGACTATTCGTTTTTTCATTCTTCAGGCTCATTACAGAAGTACAATTGATTTTAGTAATCAAGCCCTAAAAGCAGCAGAAAAAGGACTTGCAAAATTGATGAAAGCAATTGAAACTCTAGAGCATGTTTCTTCTTCTGAAAGTTCTACCTTTAATGTCGCTGATCTAGAAGAGAAATGTTATTCCGCAATAGATGATGATTTTAATACTCCAATCTTAATTGCACATTTATTTGATGGCGTAAGAGTGATTAACTCGGTAAAAGACGGAAAAGAAAATTTAAACAAAACTGATTTAGAAAAATTAAAAAGACTATTCAATACATTTGTCACCAATATTTTAGGGTTTAACTCTTCAAAAGAAAGTATTAGAAATGACCTTGCTAGTGAAGTGATGGAATTAGTATTACAACTTAGAGGGAATGCAAAAAATAATAAAGATTTTGATACGGCAGATTTAATTAGAGATGAATTAGATAAGGCTGGAATACAAATAAAAGATAATCGAGAGGGGAGTAGTTGGGAGATAAAATAAATGAACGGATTCAGGTTTAAAATATTAACTGTTCTTTTTTCAACCATTTTATTTGCTTGTACAAATGAGCCTCAACCAAAACAAAAAAGCACCAAAACAAAAAAACAAAAAATAAGAATTGAAGTTCCTTCTTTTAGTGCAGACTCAGCTTACTACTTTGTAGAAAAACAAGTAAGTTTTGGGCCAAGAGATCTTAGTAGTAAAGGATGGGAAAATTGTGCGATTTGGTTAGAAAAAAAATTCAAGTCCTACACCCCAAATGTAATAGTTCAAGAAGCTCCTATCACAACATATGATGGGAAGAATCATACTCTAAAAAATATTATTGCTTCTTTTTCTCCAAAAAAAAATAACCGAATTGCACTTTTTGCACATTGGGATAGTCGACACATTGCTGATCATGACACAAAAAATACAGATAAAGCTATTTTGGGGGCAAATGACGGAGGGAGTGGTGTTGGAGTTTTATTAGAAATGGCTCGTCAATTCAATAAAAAAACCCCAAAAATTGGAGTAGATATTATTCTTTTTGATGCTGAAGATTATGGGCAGCCAGAAAACTCCTCCCTTCCTATTATGCAAGACTCTTGGTGTTTAGGATCGCAATATTGGAGCAAAAATCCGCACAAAAAAAACTACTATGCTCGCTATGGTATTTTATTAGATATGGTTGGTTCAAAAGGGCTACTTTTAGACATGAACAAATTTCCTTATATTATGGATCTAACATCTTGCAAAAAGTTTGGCATAAAGCACATAAATTAGGTTTTGGTAATTATTTTGTATTTGAAAATGCTAAACAAATTATTGATGATCATTATTATGTAAATATAATCACAGGAATCCCAACAATTGATATTATTGAATATGATCCTGCTACTGAAAGTAACTTTAATAAACATTGGCACACTCATAAAGATGATATGGATAATGTTAATAGAGAAACATTGAATGTAGTTGGGCAAACTTTAATGGAAGTTATTTATACCGAATAAGGTGCAAATCCTACTCTCACGAAATTCTTTATTCCTTTTTTGTTTTACTTTTGCTTAAATTAACTCTCAAAGCAATTCTTTTAATTATTCCAATCTGTGATGGTTTTACGCCAAGTTCTTTTATTAAATAATCTTTATTTTTATCACTTAATTCAAATTCACGACTTTCATTAGGGATATCTCTAACAATACCAATAATACATCGTTTTACCAATTCTATATTTTTTTGTTCAATTCCATTATCTAAAAGCAGGCTCTCAATATTGTGAATGCCGTCATTATCTACACCCATTTTATTATAGTATGTATTAATAGATCTTTCTTGACTAAAGGCCTCTTCCTGAAATAAACAAACCATTCCAAATAATAAAATACTTCCAATTATTTTGTTTTTCATTTTTATAATTTTAATTTATACTACATTTCATTTAACATGTGACAAATATACATATTCCAAATAATACTGTATTTCTCTAGAGTTATCAGCTTGCTGCCCCTAACACTATTATTCTCCACAACCCTCCAGATAAAGGATTTTAAATCCCAATACAATTAATGTTGTTTTATTGCTCAAAATATCTTTTCTCTTGCGTCCTGTCATCTCGCATTCCATTGGGAAATATTCCATTCCACATACTGCCAAATAAAGTTCCTCTAGCTCTTCTATATTTTCATCTGGGAATTCTAAATCCCATTCTTTCAAACTTTCTTCATCTTTAAAAATATGTTGTCCCTCTCCGTATACCCACCACCCAATATAGCTTTTCTTTTCTGAATTCTCAACTACAATTTTTACAACATTTTCTAAAGGAGAAGCTTCTTGCTCAGCAATAACTTTTATTTGAATATTACAAGAATAAACTAAACACAAAAATAGTAATGAAAAAATAATTTTATATCTATTATACGTCATCTTAAATCTATCTGTAAAAATTCATTTCATGCATATATTTCCATGCTTTTTCAGGCATTAAGTACGAAACATCTTTCCCTTCTTTTATAGACTTCCTGATAAATGATGATGATATTTCCATTTGGGGAACTCCTTCAATAATATATATGTTTTTATGAAAGCCCTTTATTTCATATCCTTTTCTAGGATAAACATAGATGGAATAATCTTCCAAAATTTGCTCATAGTTTTTCCATTTATAAAAATTTTTCAAATTATCAGAACCCATAATAATTGCGTACTCGTTTTCTGGATGATCCTCTTTCAACCTTACTAAAGTATCAATGGTGTAAGAGGGTTTTGGCATACTAAATTCAATATCGGAAACCGATAATTTTAAATTATCCTCAATCTCAGCTCTTATAATTTGTAATCGATGATATTGGTCTAATAAACTAATTTTTTGTTTTAAAGGATTTTGTGGAGAAACTACAAACATTATCTTTTCTAAATTAGTAAAGCCTACCAAATAAGAGGCTATTACTTTATGCCCAATATGTATTGGATTAAAACTTCCGAAAAACAAGCCAATTTTCATTTTTATGAATTAATAAAATTATTGATTAGCTGTTTTGCTTCTTTACAAGCAATTTCAAAATCATCATTTAAAATTACACTATCAAATCCCTGATTTCTTGAAATCTCCTCTTCCGCTTTACTTAATCTTTTCTCTAACATTTCTTTAGACTCAGAACCTCTACTACTAAGTCTTTCTCTGAGGACATCAACTGATGGGGGCATAATAAAAACAGATAAACACTCTTTAGGATATTGTTTTTTTATATTTAAACCTCCAATTACATCTACATCAAAAATTACTGTTTTATCATTATCCCATATTCTTTGCAACTCTGATTTTAAAGTTCCGTAAAACTGATTTTCGTAGACCTCTTCCCATTCCAAAAAAGCATCTGCTTTTATTTTGTTTTTAAACTCTTCTCCTTCCAAAAAATAATAATCTTTTCCATCAACTTCAGTGCTTCTTTTTGCACGGCTACAAGCAGAAATAGAGAATGAAAGTTCTGGCATATTTTTAAGCAGATAATGAACTATGGAAGTTTTTCCTGCTCCAGATGGAGCTGATATAACAATAAGCTTTCCCACTACAGAATATTTAATAATTGCTCCTTAATTTTTTCTAGTTCATCTTTCATTTGCACTACTATTTTCTGCATTGCTGCATCTGATGATTTTGATCCAATAGTATTAATTTCTCTACCTATCTCCTGCCCAATAAAACCTAGCTTCTTGCCATTAGGGGAATCAGATTTCATAGTTTCAATAAAATAATTAAGATGCGCCTCTAACCTTACTTGCTCTTCTGTAATATCTTGTTTTTCTAAATAGTAGATAAGTTCTTGTTCAAAACGATTCTCATCAATATTCTTAGTATCAACTTCTACTAATTTATCTGCTAAGCTTTTCTTTACTTTTTCAATTCTTGCTTTTGCAAAAGGAGCAATCTCAACTAATAATTTGGATAAGATATTAGCTCTTGAAGTGATATCTTCTTCTAATTTTATCCCTTCATCTAGTCGGAATTGCAGTATGTTTTTAATAGCAATATCAATCCCTTTTGCAATTCCCTCCCACTCATTTTCATCTGCTTTCTCTTCTCCTTTTATTAAAACATCGGGCATTTTTAATAGTGTCGGTATAATGTCGGTAGACTTAGCTTTAAATGGAGTAAACGTCCATAAATTCCATTTTAAGCCCAATTCCTTTTTCATTTGTAAAATCTGATTATGATATTCTTTTATCGCTTCTGTATCTATTTTGTATTTAGTATTTGAAATAGAAGATTCTCTCCAAATTGAAAGTTCAATTTTCCCTCTTTGTAATTTTTCAGAAAGTAATTTTCTTAAGCCAATTTCTTTTTCTCTGTAAACTGAGGACATCTTTACATTTACATCAATTTGCTTAGAGTTGAGTGACCTTACTTCAATAGTAAAATTAGCATTTGATAAGTTGAGTTCGGCCTTGCCATAGCCTGTCATTGATTGAATCATCAGAAATATATTTTGCACAAATTTATGAAAGTTTCTGCTTTCTTCCCTTTACAGAGCCAACACTTACTAAATACACTCCAATAAAAATAATAAATGCCGATATAATTTTCATTTTATCTAAAGTATCAGAACCCCTAAATATAGCAAAAAGAGTAGCTAATACAGGTTGCAAGTATATATAAATACTTACTGTGGAAGGATTAAGTAATCTTAATGCAGAAGAATTAAGAAAATACGCAATAAAAGTAGTACACACTACTACAAATAGCACTTCCCAAATAATTATTGAAGGGAAAGAGGTCCATTCTACCGCTAGCAATTCACTATAACCAAAGGGCAAGACATACAATAGCCCAAAAGCAAATACATAAAACATAACCGTAAAAGGATGATATTTTTGCATTAAGGGCTTTGCCAATACCAAATATAATCCATAGGAAGTTGCATTAATAAATACAAACATATTCCCCAACATATAGTCAGTATTTCTACTTACATTACCTCCATCCAAAATCAAAGTGCTAGCGCCCACCAATCCTAATGCTATTCCAATTCCTTTTCTGATATTTATTTTCTCAAATAAAATAAGTGCCGACATTATAATCACCAAAACAGGATTGATTGTCATAATAATAGCTGCATTAATTGGCGTGGTTAAATTCAATCCTTCAAAAAACAATAATTGATTAATAGCCACCCCAAAAACACCACATATTGCGAAACGGATAATATCTTTTGTCTCTACCTTTTCATTCACAAATAAAAAATAGCTTAGCGAAAATAAAGCAACTGCCCCTGCAACTCTCAATAAAATGAATCCTGAGGGCTGAATAAAAACAGGCATTACATCTTTTGCAAAAGTATAATTGATAGCATAAATTAGATTTGCTACAAACAAAAAAATATGAGCTAAAATTATTTTATTCAATGGATTAATTTTTATCAAAAGTAAAATTAATTACTCCAACTTTTAATACATTTGCTCTTAAATTAAACCTTAATAAGTGTTATGAAATTTGGAACTAAAACAATACATGCAGGGCAAGAGGCTGATCCAACTACTGGAGCCATAATGACTCCTATTTATCAAACTTCAACTTACAAGCAAACCAAACCTGGAGATTTTAAAGGATATGAATATTCCAGAACTGGCAATCCTACAAGAAGCGCCTTAGAGAAAAATCTTTCTGCACTTGAAAATGGGAAATACGGACTTTGTTTTGGGAGCGGCTTAGGTGCAATTGATGCAATTATCAAACTACTCTCCCCTGGAGATGAAGTAATCTCTACTAATGATTTATATGGAGGCACATATAGAGTTTTTACTAAGATATTTGAAAATTATGGCATCAAGTTTCATTTTACAGGGATGGAAAATACTAAAAACATTGAGTCATTAATAAATAAAAATACTAAAATGATTTGGGCGGAAACACCTACAAATCCAATGTTAAATATTATTGATATTGAAAGTTTAGGGAAGATTTCAAAAAATCATAATTTAATTTTTGTTGTAGATAGCACTTTCGCTACTCCTTACCTGCAAAGGCCTTTAGATTTAGGGGCTGATATTGTTATGCACTCGCTTACCAAATATATAGGGGGACATTCTGATGTAGTAATGGGAGCGGCAATCTGTAAAAATGATGATTTAGCAGAAAGATTATATTTTATCCAAAATTCTTGCGGTGCAGTACCCGGCCCAATGGATTCATTTTTAGTGCTTAGAGGAATCAAGACATTACATTTAAGAATGCAAAGGCATTGTGAGAATGGAGAGTTAATTGCAAACTTTTTAAAAAATCACCCTAAAGTTGGAAATGTATATTGGCCAGGCTTTGAATCGCACCCAAATCATGAAGTAGCTAAAAAACAAATGGCTGATTTTGGAGGTATGATTTCTTTTAATCTCCAGGGAAATAAATTAGAAGATGCTATAACTGTAGTTTCTAATACTCATTATTTTACTTTAGCTGAAAGCTTAGGTGGAGTAGAGTCCTTATGCGGGCATCCAGCAAGTATGACACATGCCGCTATACCAAAAGAAGAAAGAGAAAAAACTGGAGTTGTTGATTCTTTAATCCGACTAAGTGTAGGCGTTGAGGATGTTGATGACTTAATTTCTGATTTAGAAAACGCTTTAAATAAACTTTAATTGCAAAAGGCTGCTTTCATAACTGGCACCGGAAAAGGAATTGGCAAGTCTGTTGCTGAAGCATTACTTGATGAAAATTATTTAGTTTTTGGGTTTTCAAGAAGCAATACAATTGAACATAAAAATTTTAATTTTACTCAAATTGACCTTACTAATTTGGAAAAAGTTCAAAATATAACTTTCGCAAAAATAAAAACAAAAGATGTGTTGCTGGTTAATAATGCTGCTACTATTGGTAAAATTGTTCCAATTGACCTAAAATCTGAAGTAGCAATTATTGAAGAGTATAATCTTAATATCATTACCCCAACTTTACTTTGCAAGAAATTTATCCAATCTTACAAAGAAGAAAAAAAACTTATTATTAATATCAGCTCTGGTGCTGCAATTAAATCAATTGCCTCCTGGAGCACATACTGCGCGACTAAATCAGCACTTGACAAGCTTACAGAAGTAATCTCTGAAGAAAGCCACAGTAATTTAAAAATATTTTCCGTACACCCTGGGATAGTCAACACCAATATGCAAACTAAAATACGTAATGCAGACCCTAATTTATTCCCTTTGTTAGATCAATTTGCCAACTATTATTATAATAACGAACTTGAAAATACTACAATTGTTGCGGAAAAGATTGCTTATATCATTAAAAATTCAAGAAAATTCAAAGAAAATATACTCACAATAAGAGATTGTAAGTTAAATTAGCTTTTTTAGGCTTTTTAAGCTTTATTTCTTCCCTATACTTCTGATTATCAGTGAGTTACTAGAAATTCCAATTCTTAACAATTTTGTGTTTAAAAACCTATCAAAATTATCAGTTTCATTGCCAATATTATGGAAATAAACAATTGATTATCAGTCATTTAAAACATTACATTTGCCAAAAAAAAATAAATTATGCAGAAAGTGATTTACAAAGATTTTTAAGACAACTTTTTAGTTTCAATCAAATTATGTTCTAAGTTTGGCAACAGTATTAACCAAATTAATTTTTTATTATGGACAATGTATTTAAGTACATGAATGGCTTCTTTAAGGGGCTTACAGGACTAATCATGACTGTATTAGGTCTTGCAATTACAGTAACTTTTCTTTTTGGAGCTGATGGTTTCATGGGGCTAGATGTTATTGGGAACATTGTAGGAGTGATCAATGGATTAGCAGCTGAAGGGTTTGTAGGATTAATCGGTATATTAATCGTTTGGAACTTAATCTCAGGTAAATAAATAAACCTTTGATAAATTAATAAAATAGCCCTACATTTGTAGGGCTATTTTTATTAAAATCAGAAAATCTAATGAATACATTCTTTAAATCATTACAAGAAAAACTTGTTGATGTAGTTGTTTTTGCTCTTACATTATTAAGTTTAGGAATAATAGTTCAATTATTATTAGGAGAAAAATTATTAGGATGGGATCCTGTTGGAAATATTCAAGATGCAGGGTCATCTTTTATTGGAGTTGTTGCAATGATAGCTCTTTACTTGCTTTTTAAGAGAAAGTAAAATTAGTGAGCTTCTAGCCAATTAACTCCTTCTCCAATATCAACAATTATTGGCACGTACAAGTTAACGGCTTGTTCCATTTTTTCTTTTACAAGATTTTTTAATTCTTCTTTTTCTGAATTATGCATATCAAAAACTAATTCATCATGCACCTGCAATAACATTTTTGATTGCATATCTTTTTCTTCTATTACCCTATCAACTTCAATCATTGCTATTTTAATAATATCAGCTGCTGAGCCTTGAATAGGGGCATTTATTGCATTTCTTTCTGACATAGATCTTATTACTGTATTTCGGGCATTAATATCTTTCAAATACCTTCTTCTTCCCATAATTGTTTCAACAAATTTTTTCGCTCTTGCTTGTTCAATAGACCAATCCATATATTCCTTAATCTTTGGGAATTGCAGAAAGTATTCGTCAATAATTTGTTTTGCTTCTGTTCGACTCACTCCTATATTTTGAGAAAGTCCAAAAGCTGATATTCCATATATAATTCCAAAATTAACTGATTTTGCATTTGAGCGCATTGTTCTATCTACTTCTTCAAGAGGTACTTTGTATACTTTTGATGCCGTTACAGCATGAATATCTATACTCTCATTAAAAGCTTTAAGCATCCCCTCATCTTTACTCAATGATGCCATAATTCTTAACTCAATCTGGGAATAATCAGCAGCCATTAAAGTAAAGTTATTATCTCTTGGAATAAATGCCTTTCTAACCTTCATCCCTCTTTCTGTTCGTATAGGTATATTCTGAATATTAGGATTGACTGAGGACAACCTTCCCGTTGATGCTACCGACTGATTAAAAGTTGTATGAATTCGTTTTGTTTCTTGATTTATTAATTCAGGGAGGGCGTCAACATAAGTAGATAGTAATTTTTTTATTCCTCTAAAAGTGAGTATTTGTTCAATTATTGGATGTGTGCCTTTTAGTTTTAAAAGCGTTTCTTCTGAAGTAGAATATTGTCCTGATTTTGTCTTTTTCGGTTTTGTACTCAATTGCATTTTATCAAAAAGAATTTCTCCGAGCTGTTTGGGTGATGCAATATTAAACTCTACCTCTGCAAACTCATAAATCTTTTGGGCAATTTTTTTAACATCAAAAGTAAGCTCTTTACTATAACTTTTTAGCATATTTACATCTAGAGCAATTCCTTCCAGCTCCATTTTTGCAAGCACTTTAATAAGAGGCAACTCAATTTTTTCAAACAAATCAAAAACACCAATTTCTTTCATTTCCTTTTCAAAAACCTCTGCAAGATTATATATTACTGAAGCCCTTTCAGAAGCAAAATTAGTTATTAAAGAACTTCCCAATGAAGAAAATGAGACTTTTGCTTTCCCTTTCCCAATTATACTTTGCTCTTCTTTTAATACAACTCCTAAATAATTTTCAGCAATAATATCTAGAGAGTTTCGCATATCAGGATGTAATAAATAATGAGCTATCTGCACATCAAAAAGTTGACATTTCAATATAATATCATGATTGGAGAGAACCTTAATGGCAAACTTTAAATCAAATCCCACTATTTGTAAACTCTTATCTTCAAATAGAGATTGAATAATCAGTTTGTTGTCATCATTTATTGGAAAATAATATCCATTTTTTTGAGTAAAACTAAGTGCAAAGCCAACTATTTCTGTGCTGAAGCAATCATCATTATCTGTTATTAATTGAAAAGCACATCTCTTTCTATTTCTAATTTCTAAAATAACTTCTTCTAATATTTTTTTATTTGAAATAAACTCAAAACTTGTTGAGACTATCCTTTCTTCAGCTATTGTATTTAACTGAGAAAATAAGTCAAATTGACCATCCTGATTTATTTTCTCATTTTGATTAACTAACTTGTTTTGTTCTGTTATTACAGATTTTTGTTTTGTAGTTTCTTTTACTCCAACAATCCTTTGTAAAAGAGCTCTAAACTCTAACTCATCAAAAAGCTCCTTTATCTTCTCCTCATGTATTTGAGTATTTCTTAAGTCTTTTTCAACAAACTCAATTGGGACATCTGTTATTATAGTAACTAATTTTTTGCATAGCAATCCTATCTCCTCAGAATCCTCAACTTTTTCTTTCATCTTACCTGTTAGCTCATGAGAATTAGCAAAAAGTCCCTCCATTGTACTGTATTTTTTTAAAAACTTTTGAGCCGTTTTTTTTCCAATTCCAGGAATTCCAGGAATATTATCTGCTGAATCACCCATCATCCCTAAGAAATCAATAACTTGATCTACTCTTTCTATATCAAATTTTTCAAGCACCTGAGCGATTCCCCAAACAGTAGTTGGTTGCCATTTATTGCCAGGACGATACATAAAAATATTTTCAGATACTAATTGTGCAAAATCCTTATCTGAAGTCATCATATACGTTTGGAACCCCTCTTTTTCTGCTTTTTTTGCCAAAGTTCCAATGACATCATCAGCCTCAAAACCATCCTTATAAAGTTTTGGAATATTAAACGCTTCTAATAACTTATCTATATAAGGTAGTGCATTTTTAATTCCGTCTGGCATTGCTTCTCTGTGCGCCTTATATTCAGGATATTCAATATGTCGTTTAGTTGGTGTACTTCTATCAAAAACAACTGCAATATGTGAAGGCTGTTCTTTTCTTATCACTTCATTAAGCGTGTTGGCAAACCCAAATATTGCTGAAGTATCTAATCCTTTTGAATTGATTCTTGGATTTTTTGCAAATGCAAAAAATGCTCTATATATTAATGCAAATCCATCCAGTAAGAATAATTTTTTTTCATTTTTCATTTAAATGTAAAAATACAATTTATAGATATTATTTACTTACTTTTACTACTTTATATTTAATCATGAGTAAATCAGAAAATAAAGAAATTTTCAACATATTATTTATGCCTTTTTTGTTTCTAATGACAATGTGGTTGGTAAAAATAATTGAGCTGCAATTTGATTTATCTTTTATCAAATTTGGAGTTCTTCCTCAAACAATGGAGGGGCTGAAAGGGGTTCTTTTTTCTCCTTTTATTCATAAGGACTTAACCCATTTACTAAACAACTCATATCCAATACTAATACTTGGGGGATTATTATTTTCTGTTTATAGAAAAATTGCTTTCCAAATTTTTGTTTGGCTATTTTTTATATCAGGAGTTTGGCTTTGGATTATTGGAAGACCCTCTTTTCATATTGGGGCAAGTGGTGTTATTTACGCGCTTGCATCATTTATTTTTGTAAGTGGAATTGTCAGAAAAAATAGCAGACTATCTGCTGTAAGTTTAGTAGTGATTTTTTTATATGGATCAATGGTATGGGGGATATTGCCAACTAAACAACCTATTTCATGGGAAGGGCACTTGTCTGGATTTGTTGCAGGGATAATTGTTGCGTTATTTTATAAGAATGAAGGACCAAAACGCAAAAAATATCAATGGGAAATTGAGGAAGAAATGGAAGAGAAATTTCGAAAGGAAAATGAAAGTGCAATCAATTACTCTATTAAAAAAGAAGACTAATTTTATCCCTCACTAGCTTTTATTACTCCCCAATTAGAACCATACCAAATTCTTTCATGAAAATAATATAACACCATTTTTGTTATAACTTCTATAATGGCGATACTGCCTCCTATTTTCCAAGATCCTGTTAAAAACCATGCTATTATTAATGTGTCTGTAGATGCAACAATTCTCCAAGTAATAGTTTTTGCAATATGCCTTCTTTTATTTATTTTTACTTTACTCATTATTTTACTTTTTGAAGTACAAATATAATAAAATATCTACTGATCAATACTCAAGTTTATTTAAGTGAAAAAATGTATTTTCGCAACTCATGAAAAAAATTAGAAATTTTTGCATAATTGCACACATTGATCATGGAAAATCTACTTTAGCTGATAGACTTTTAGAATTTACTGGAGCTATAACTGGAAGAGATTTAGAGGCTCAAGTCTTAGACGATATGGATCTTGAAAAGGAAAGAGGAATTACCATAAAAAGTCATGCTATTCAAATGGAATATACTTACAATGGAGAGGATTATATATTAAATCTGATTGATACTCCAGGGCATGTTGATTTTTCATATGAAGTATCCCGCTCAATTGCTGCTTGTGAAGGGGCATTGCTTATTGTGGATGCTGCTCAAGGAATTCAAGCGCAAACAATTTCTAACTTATATCTAGCATTAGAACATGATTTAGAAATTATCCCAGTTCTGAATAAAATTGATTTGCCTTCAGCTGAGCCTGAAGTTGTAAAAGACCAAATTATTGATTTAATTGATTGCCCTTATGAAGATATACTGCCTGCTAGTGCAAAAACTGGGATTGGAATTGAAAATATCTTAAATGCAATTATAGAAAGAGTTCCACCCCCTAAGGGTGATGTTGAAGCTCCTTTACAGGCTATGATTTTTGATTCAGTTTATAATACTTTCAGAGGGATTGAGGCTTATTTTAAAGTTATTAATGGTGAAATTAAAAAAGGACAAGAAGTAAAATTTATGGCAACAGAAATGAAATATCATGCTGATGAAATTGGCGCCTTACGCCTTAAACAATTTCCAAAAAAATCTTTAAAAGCAGGCGAAGTAGGATATATCATTTCTGGGATTAAAGATGCTAGAGAAGTAAAGGTTGGTGATACAATTACATCAGCAGAAAAACCAGCAACTGAAGCTGTAAAAGGCTTTGAAGAAGTAAAACCAATGGTATTTGCAGGAATTTACCCAGTTGACACTGAAGATTTTGAAGAACTAAGAACTTCAATGGAAAAATTACAATTGAATGACGCCTCCTTAACCTATGCACCAGAATCATCAGCAGCACTAGGATTTGGGTTTAGATGTGGCTTTTTAGGGATGTTACATATGGAGATTATTCAAGAGAGATTGGAGCGAGAGTTTAATATGACAGTAATTACTACTGTCCCAAACGTATCATATTACGCATACACAAGAGCAGGTAAAAAATTAGAAATTCATAATCCTTCTGATTATCCTGACCCAAGTATTTTGGAGAGCGTAGAAGAGCCTTTTATTAGAGCACAAATTATTACAAAATCTGATTTTATTGGCCCTGTAATGACACTTTGCATTTCCAAAAGAGGAGAATTAATAAATCAAGTATATTTAACAACTGATAGAGTAGAATTATCTTTTGAAATGCCATTAGGAGAAATTGTTTTTGATTTCTATGACAAATTGAAATCTGTTTCAAAAGGATACGCCTCATTTGATTACTATCCAATTGAGTATAGAGCTTCAGTATTATCCAAATTAGATATTTTATTAAATGGAGATCCTGTAGATGCTTTGTCAGCGCTAGTCCATAAAACAAATTCATATACTTTAGGAAAGAAACTATGTTCTAAATTAAAAGAATTAATCCCAAGACAACAATTTGATATTGCTATACAATCAGCAATTGGATCAAAAATCATTTCTAGAGAAACGGTAAAAGCATTAAGGAAAGATGTAACAGCAAAATGTTATGGAGGGGATATTTCAAGAAAAAGAAAATTGTTAGAAAAACAAAAAAAAGGCAAAAAAAGGATGAGACAAGTTGGTAATGTAGAAATTCCACAAGAAGCATTCTTATCAGTATTAAAATTAGATGACTAAAAACTATGGGTAGAGCATTTGAATTTAGGAAAGCCAGAAAAATGAAAAGGTGGTCAAAAATGGCAAAGACCTTTACAAGAATTGGCAAGGATATTGTAATGGCAGTAAAGGAAGGAGGTCCAGATCCAGATACAAATGCAAGGTTAAGGCAAATAATGCAAAATGCAAAGGCTGCAAATATGCCAAAGGACAATGTATTACGTGCTATTAAAAAGGCAAGTGATAAAGATACTGCTAATTATGAAGAGATGTCTTTAGAGGGTTATGCTCTTCATGGGATTGCCGTTTTTATTGATTGTG
>Ga0206678_10001424_pt1 | contig 15519 bp, 14 predicted proteins | sample M180m12015metaG_FD_155453 | JGI IMG/M metagenome (GOLD analysis project Ga0206678, IMG submission 155453) | Ammonia-oxidizing marine archaeal communities from Monterey Bay, California, United States - M1 80m 12015 | ecosystem: Environmental > Aquatic > Marine > Intertidal zone | place: USA... | reverse complement strand
GTCCATTGTGTATGTGACCAAGAAACACCCGAAGACCAGTTTGCTTCAGCAAGTAGCGAGATTCCGTCAATAATTTTTACTTTACCAGAATCTGAATTCCAATTGTAACCAATAGCAATTTCTAATTGCTCATCGTCATCTATTTGGGCAATTTCCATTCCTTTAACAGGACCGCCCATGTCAACTGTTTGGAATGTTTCATACCAACCATCATTGATAGCATCCCAGTCTAGAACGTGAACATATCCTTGAGAATTCCCAAAAACTAGTTCGTCTTCTCCATCATTGTCGATATCAGCACTTTTAATCGAATTTAGAGAACCAATTCCAGTTCCCAAACCCGTATGCCATTTTTCGCTTAAGTATCCAGTATCGGTATCAGTTCTTGCGTCATTTGCAGCTTCAACATTTATTCCTGGAGCAACAGCCGACAGAAAAAATATTATAGCCAATGCTACTGCCTTTACCGGATTCATAGTGGCACTGGACAAGACTAACTATATCAAACTTACGACATAATGTCTAAGACATTATGGTTTATTCGTTGGACAGTCTTTCTAAAATTGCGGTTTTAATTTCATCTTGATTCATTCCCGCAGTATCAATACCTAGTTTTTCAGCAGACGAACGAATCTTTTCTTTTTCTGTAACATCATCGCTTCCCAAGGGTGCAGATGTTGTATATCCTCTAAATTCACGATATGCTTTTCCAAGGGATCTTGCACCTTCCATCATTTTCTGAGGACCTAAAAACGCCCATGCTAAAAATAAAATAACAACTAATTCAAGTAGTCCAGGTCCGTTCATTAACTGGTCAAAGCTTGTTCCAAATAAGTCTTAAGCCCATTCTGATTATCAGCATTTATTCCAAAATATTCCATAAATGCTTGAGTTACACTTAACTCAAAACTTCTTCCTTTCCTGTCACGTTGTATCATTCCCAGTTCTACTAATTCTCTAACGTGTTCGTATACTTTGTCACCTAATTTATGTTTTAATTCCTTCTGAAGCATAGGTTGTTCGTGAGCTATTAATGCCAAAGTTCTTAGAAGATAGGAGGGTATTTCTTGCGGAGCCAATCTTCTACCATATTCTACAGCCTCAGTTTTTAGCTGCAAGGCATATTTATGTCCTAATTTTACAATTTCTAGTGCTCCTTCCCGAGTTTTGTAAAGTTCAACCAAGGAATCCAGCGCTCCAAGTGCTTTGTTTCTTGAAAGTCCTGTTGCTTCAGCAACTTCAGTCGCATCTAGGGCTTTTCCACCTGAGAATAATGCAGCTTCAACTGCCATTAATTCGTTCATCCAGCACTCTCCAAATTTTTAACATAAATACTGTGGCTTTCTAAGTCCTTTTGAATAATATCGATTCGTCCTTCACGGGCTAAGAATAATGAACCTACAAAGGTACGAACTACACTTGCCTTTTCAGGCCTATCTAAGAGATCACTAATTGGTATTGGTTTTCCATTGAATTCATTGATTTTTTGCCATACTTTTTCTTTGTATTGGCTTGGATCATCATAATGTAATTTTTCCCCTAATCTTTCTGCAACTTCAGTTAACACAGATTCGCGTGCTTCTCTTAATTGTTTTCTTCTTTCTAATCTGGCTTTACGTTCACTTTCCAAATTGCGTGCATCTTCTAGCGCTCCGACTAATTCCATCAAAGTAACGCGTCTTTCTCCTTGGAAAAGTACACTTTCCTCAATAGGAGGTTCAGAAGAATCTTCCAATTGTTCAGCATAAGTTGGTTCCCATCCAAAGTCAAAGTCTATCCATTCAGGTTGTGGTTCAGGTATAGGTTCTGTAGCTTCAATAGCGCCTGTCGCTCTAAGTTTTAGAACGTCCCAAGCCCAGCCTAATACAGAGCCAGCTAAAGGTAAATCTAAATCATCACTTTTTACGGCATATCTTTGGTATTCATGAATCATATGTTTAAGGTCTAAAGACCATGGATCCAAACCATGTTCTTTCACCAGCATGAAAAGAAGTGTTACGCTTCGAGTGAATGGATCTTCTATTGTAGAAACTTCAGCGGTAGTGCTTACTCCTGAAGCAAGTTCGATATATTGGTCGATTTTTTCTGAATCAATCCCAATCATTGCCTTATGGAAAAGTAAGTGATTAACGACCTGACTCAAGCCCCTACCTCCGCTTCAACAGGTAACGATGACAAGAAAGTATCAACATCTATAATTTGATGTAAGCGTGATACACCATCATCACCCATGAATACACCAATGACGTTATCAGATTCTCTTAGGGCGGCATGATGCAGACTAACAACTAGGAATTGGGCAAAGTTTGATTGCAATGCAATCGCTCTTCCAATATGTTCGGTATTTACACCGTCTAAATTCTGGTCAGGTTCATCTAATAGATAGAATGGGCTTGGATCATATCCTTGAATAGCAAATATGAAAGCCATTGAAACTAATGATTTTTCTCCTCCAGACAGTGCTTCTACAGGGTACAATTTCTTACGTGGCATCCGAGCCTTAATTGTAACGCCACCCTCGAACGGAGATTTTTCATTTTCTAATACAAGCCATGCTTCTCCACCACCAGTTATTTCCTTGAAAGATGTTTTGAAACTTTCACCGATGCTGTTGTAGACTCCCATGAATTTCGACTCTTTTTTATCCGATATCTTCTTTTCAAGATTGTCTAGACGTCGAACTTCTTCTTTCAACTGTTTTCTATGCTTTTTAATTTCATCAAATCTTTCAGCTTCCAGTCTATAATGCTCTAAAGACAACATGTTCACATTTCCAAGTCTATTTCGGTTCCTATCTAATATTTCTTTACTGGATTCTAATTTTTCTCGACTTGGTACAGTTTGAGGTTTATTTGTCTCTTCAGGAATACGACTTTGTGCCTCAATTAATTTTGGTTCTCTGATTGCCATTTCAACTTTCAGATCATCCATTGCATGTTTGCGACTTCTACGTAATTCCTGTTTAGAAGCTAATTCAGTTCTTAAATCAGTTAATAAATCACGTAATTTGTCGCGTTGGTCTCTTAAACCTTTTAATTCTTTGAATTTTACATCTTCTTCTTTTCTTAGAGTCTTTAATTTCTTTTCTAAAGTTTTCGCATTACTTGATTCTGTTTTGCGAGTTTCTTGTAGTTCCTTTTGTTCATTTTGATTAAGTTCTAACTCCCCTTTGAGACGGCCAACTTCAGTTTTCGTTGCATCTAATTTGGCAGTCAATGAAGCTAAACTGGCTTGTTCTGTGGAGAATTCTTCACGAATTTCATCTAAGCTAATCTGTAATTCACTAATGACTTTGGAGGTTTTCCCACCTGCTACAGCTTGTAAATCTTGAGTAGATTTTCCAATGTGCTTTGCCACTTTTTCAATATCTTTTTCTAAAGTCTCTAACAATCCTATTCTCTCTAGAATTTCACCTTGTAAGGCCTCCATAACACCTTCACGGATTTTCACAGCATCATCAGCTTCATCAAGTCGTTTTTTGACTTCTCCAGCCCTTCCATCATAATCCGTAACTCTAGTTTGGAATGCAGCTCTTTCGCCTTCTAATTCTTGTCTAACTGTGGCTAACTGACCAGCTTCTTCTAGTAATTCTCCAAGTTGTGAAGACAATTGTAATTTTTCAGTTTCCATCTTTCTGATATTGTCCGTTAATTCATCTATATTATCTCTTTCAGAAGTACCAAAATGAATTCCAATTCTTGGGGCTGATCCTCCAACTAAGGCCCCTCCACTTTCCAATAATTCACCTTCAAGTGTAACCATTCGGCTTGTGCCCAGGTGTTCTCTAGCTTTTCCTAAAGTTTCCATTATGACAGTATCTCCGAAAACATTACCGAAAACATCCTTGTAGCGGGAATCAAATTTAACTAAATCTTGTGCAAAACCCATTGCACCTTCTTTCTTGGATACCAAGAGCGCATGTGCACTCGGTTTGTATGAATGAACTTTGTTAAGTGGCAAGAAACGCACTCGTCCAACATTATTTCGTTTTAAGAAGTCAATAGCAGTAGCTGCAGATTCATCATCTTCAGTTACAATGGATTGTAACCTAGCTCCAGCAGCAACTTCTAAGGCTGTTGCATACTTTTCATCAACCCTTCCTAATTCTGCAATAGTGCCAATTATGCCTTTCAATTTTCTTTCGTCTCGGCATTGCAAAAGTGCTTTGACGCCTTTTGTATATCCTCCAAATTCTTCTCTAGCTCTTTGTGCAGCCTCTTGCGAAGCTAATTGCATAGAATCATTTCTGAGTTTAGCCTCTAGTTCTGATAATCTCTTTTGATGTGATTCTATAGTCCTAAGAACATTATTATGTTTGGTTTTTATGTTATCTAAATTTTTCGAAGCAGATTCATTTCCAACTTCCAAATCCTTAAGTTGGAAATCAGCCTCTTTGGCATCAATTTCTACAGATTCTAACCATTGTTTTGATCGCACAATCTGTTCTTCAGCACTTGTTAGTTGAATTTCGAGTTGTTCCTTCTCACCTTCAAGCCTATGTTTCTGCATCTCTAGCTCTCCTGCATCTTTCCTTAGGCTTTCTAATTCATCTCTTTGTGTTGTAACAGCTTCAGAATTATTCGCAGCAGCACCCTCTAGTTCACTCAACCTAGTTACTTTTGCTGAAACTTGACTTTCAAGTTTTTTGACTTTTTTGGTTGCTTTATCTAAATCCTGTGTTAATTTCTTTAAATCTTTTGATGATTCTTTGTAATCTTCATTCAAGATTTTACGGCCACTTTCTAATAATTCTAATTCTTCACGGGCCTTTTCTGCATTTCTTTCAGCTAATGCATGAGCCACTCTAGTTTTGTCCAATTCTTCTTGTAATTCACGGGCTTTGTCTCCACCAGATACAGCAATGGTATTTTCAACATCCTCGAACTCTTTTTGATTTTCTTTAATTTCGTTGCTTCTTTTTTCTTGTTCTTTTTCTAGTTTAATCAATTCACCCGTATATTTCTCAACAACATCTCTTCGCGATTCTATTTCAGCTTCTAAATCAAAGACGGTACGAAATCGAAGCAGTAATTCATTTTCTTTTATTTCTTCTATAATTTTTTCTAATTTTTCAGCATCTTCTTTTTCTCTTTCCAATTGGTTTAGAGTTCGCTTTGCTTCTTTGGCTCGTTCATTTAGGAGAGTTAGGTCAGCTTCTACTGAATTACGGGCACTTCGAGTACTTCTTAGTCTATTATCGTACGCAGTTATTCCTGCAACATCCTCAATCTTGTGGCGTCTTTCAGTTCCAGACATCAAAGAAGTCTGAATTACATCTCCTTGTTGAATTATGTTATATCCAGTAGCATAAAGCCCAGCTCTTGAGAAAAGAGCTTCAAATTCACCAGCAGATGATTTTATTCCATCCAATAGATAATGTGTAGCAGTGTCATTACCTCTTAATTTTATTCCTTTGGTAAAAGTCACTTGGTCTTTTTCAATAGCTAAGAATCGATCACGATTGTCAAACACCATTGAGACTTTACAGGATTTTGGCCCAGTTTTTTTCTTACTTCCTTCCTGAAAACCATAAATTAATTGTTTGCGATTTCTTGCTCTAAGCAATTTATTGGATCTAGATCCAAGAACAAAAAGTATAGCGTCAGTTATATTTGATTTGCCTGAACCATTTGGTCCAGTAATACATGTGAACCCAGGTCCGAGAGGGACGGTAACGTGGCCTTTGAAAGATTTAAAATTCTCGAACTCAAGTTCGAGAAGCCTCAATCAGAAGGCCTCCAATTGAGATTGACGTGGTGAAAGTCGCATAGAATCTTTTCCCCCTTCAACACTAGGCCTATGCTGTTTTTTGTAAGCCTTCCAAAATATTTCAATAAGCTTGGTTCGGTCCCCACGGTCTCCCGCTACTAAGCCTGATAGATAAATGGAACGGTCTTCTTTTTGCCATCTCGTAGTTGATAAACCAGATCTTACCAGCATACCATCTAGGATTAATCTGCCAACTAAACCATTACCCGATTCGAACGGCCTTACTTGTTGAAATCTATGGTGGAATAGTATAGATCTTTCAAAGGAATGTAATGGCGAAGGGTCATGCCACCATTGTAGCAATCCTTCTAGTTCATCTTCTATTAGGATAGGAGGTGGAGGCATGAATGCAGATCCCGGAAGACTTCCCGAATCTTGTCTAAGAATTCCTCCTTTCCCAGTTCCTTCAAATAAATCTTGATGTAATCTTAGTATGCTTTTTTTGTCTAATCTTGCAATCCGATCTGGGATTTCATCATGTAATCTTCTTAATGCTAAAGCTTCAAGAACCTTTGAAAGAGGAACGCCAGTTGGTGCTCTATCTTGTTCAAATATCGCTTCAACACTATCTATAGATAAAGGTGTAGACGAAAGAGACATATTTCCATTAATATTTAGAACACTGTTTTTCATATTTTCTTGTGTGCGTTCTTCTGGGTTTTCAAGACGATGTAAAGCTCTGTTTAGGAATCTCATTCGCTCTAGACCCAATAAAGCCGATTTTTCAAGATAAGGAGTTCTGTAAGTTTCAGATGACATAATTGCCATTCGTTCAATTGCCGCCAGTTCTAAATCTATGGTATATTTTTGCTTAAGTTGTTCTAATTCAGATTCGTTGGGTTCGTCTGAACCTAGGTACTGTTGTACCTTTTCAACGCGTCCGTCATACTTGAAAGATTTCACGAGATAGTAGTAGTGCTGTCCTCGTGTGGTCTTCCTTGTTAGATACACCATAGGTATACCTCGTATTGGTTCCACCTTTTAAAGTTTTTCTACAGAGGTGCCACATACGAAAATATAGTTTGTTCTACAAAAATAGATATATTTCTAAAAGGTGGGGCACAATTTCAAGGAGTGTAATTTTTTAATATTTTATAGACGATGCTGATGTTAATACATGACTGTGGTTTTGTTTGTCTGTACTGGAAATGCAGCACGTTCTCAAATGGCTGAAGGATTGCTCAAAATGCTAAAACCAGAGTTTACAGTTCTAAGTGCCGGTACTAAACCCGAAAAAGTCAGTAGAAGGGCGATAAAAGCGATGGACGAGGTAGGTTTGGATATCACTACCTATACTTCAAAACATTTGGATATGGTGGATTGGAAAAACACAAATTTTGCAATAACGCTTTGCAGTTCCGCAGATGAAACGTGTGTTTTGATGGATTGGCCAGAAAAATGTAACAGATTGCATTGGCCAATTAAGGATCCAGAATCGGAAGATGATTTTAGAAATGCAAGAGACGAAATCAAATTACTTATTGAAGATTTTTTGACAAATATTTAGACTTGTTTCTGAAATTCTAATATATCTTCGAAAAGACACAAAGGACAGATGGCCGTATCTAACTTCGTCAAAAGCCGTATTGCTTCTAAATTACAATTTATCGGCTATCGTCGATAAAATAGCAATAAAACATCCATTTAAGTAATAATAATACATTGAATAACGAAACGCTTAGTATTATATATGGTCCCAAAAAATGACAGAGCTATGAAGCAAATCTACGCACTAATAGTAATGCTCATGATGGCTAGCGTCGCCTTTACTGGCTGCGTTAGTGACGACGGAGATGACACTGATGACACAGTTGATGACACAGTTGACCCCGTAGGAGAGGAAACCACAAGCACGCTTGACACAGTCATAGCAAGAGGTTCTTTGAAATGTGGAGTAAAGGACTCACAGTATGGTATGGGATATCTGGAAGCAGATGGAACATACACTGGTCTTGATATTGAATACTGTAAAGCCGTTGCAGCCGCAATAGGTGTTGATACCATTGAATACGTATTGGCAACCGGATCAAACCGCTTTGAACTTTTGGCTTCTGAGGAAATCGATGTTCTAATCAGAACCACGACCTGGACAACCAGCCGTGACGCAGATTTGAACGCTGACTTCGCAGGAATCAATTTCTATGATGGTCAGGGAATTCTGGTCAATACAGATGCCTATGACCCAGCTCCAACATCCGCAATGGATTTGGACGGAGCAAAGATATGTGTTGGAATCGGTACCACGACTGAAGGAAACATTGCAGACTACTTCGCCGTTAATGGCATGGAGTATACTGCAGTAAATTCTGATGATGCAGCTACAGCTAAAGCACAGTTCGAAGATGGATCATGCGATGCATGGACCGGAGATATGTCAGCTATGGTCGCACAGAAATTTGGTCTAGATACAACCGCAGTTCCAAACTCAGCAATTATGCCTGAACTTCTATCCAAAGAACCACTCGCTGCAGCAACTCGTGATAACGATGATGACTGGAACGATGTAGTAACTTGGGTATGGTTTGGTATGTTGACTGCAGAAGAACTTGGTATAACCAGCGCAAACTATGCTGACGCAAACATGTCAATACCAGCAAACGACCGATTGTTAAACAACAACCTAGGTCTTGGTACTGAGGCAAACCCGCTTTCAGCAACCTGGATGCAGAGTGTCTTAGCAGCAGTAGGTAACTACGACGAAGCATACACAGAATCTTTCTGTACATACGATGATTCAGGCAGCTGTCTGATTGATCGTGCAGGAAGTCAAAACGCACCTTATTGGGAAGGCGGACTTCAGTACGCTCCTCCAATGAGGTAAATTTTCTCACTAGCATACTATTAGTAAGTTAGATGAGGACACAAGTCCCCCTGGGTTCATCCTAGGGGGGCCCTCTCGTGTTAAATCCCCCTTTCGGGGTGGTCATATGAGTTTGATATATTATGTCCTACATTGATGTTTTTCAGGATTATTTGATTGAGGTTCGGAGAAAACCGGATAAACTGTTCATCGACGTTAGTAATTTTTTGTTGAATAATTGGCTTTTCATAATTTTTGTTTATTGTTATTATCGCCTATCTGACAATTTTCTTGGTCAAGCATTACTTTTACTTCAAGATGGACCAGGGGGCGTTCCACAATTTTACACTTGGATATTTGCCTTAACAGATTCAGCTATTGATGTTCTAAGTTTCTGGTTGCCTATTTTATTTACGTTAGTAGTTTTTAGCGGTATTTATTATTTACAGATTGGACGCTTCAACCCAGAAGAATCTGACAGGAATTCACAATATCTTTCATTAGTGGCCTTAACGCCTTTTGTTTTGTATTTTATCTTGCAATTGGTATATCTAAATCATACTGACAAATCATGGTATTTTGGTTTGGAATTCATGGATGAAGAGGCGGGTTTTCAATTATCTAATGATTGGCCGTGGGAAACGGATATGGAGGATTCTAGATGGCAATTCTATGCAGTAGGCATATCCAATGCGGTCCGCGTGGTTCTGATAAGTATTCTATTTTGTACAATTATCGGTACTTTTGTTGGTGTAGCTCGCCTGTCAAATAATCTCTTACTTTCTAAACTGGCAGAAGTATACGTCGAATTCTTCCGTAATATGCCTTTGGTGGTCCAGTTATTCTTCTGGCTGATGATTCTGGGAGATATACTACCAAGGCATGACGAAATGTGGGTTTTTTGGGACTGGTTCTTTATTAGTAATCGTACGATTCAGTTTCCTGCAATTATTGTAGACTTCTGCCTTTTTGGTTCATCATGTGATCCCTTTAGAAATTTGATTTCTTTTGCCATAGTTGTCATTATTCCCTTTATTTTCCTCCGACAGGCGACAAACTATCTGGATAAAGAGGGGGTGGATGATTCGGAGGAGGGTTTCCGTAAGAAAATGTATCTGTGGGTTGGAACCTTATTGGTTTTGTTTTTATTATTGAAATGGTCTGTTGATATTGAACAACCAGTACTTGTGCAACCAAATCCTGGCTATGCATCATGGTATTTCGAGGGAGGAGAGGAAATATCTTCGCCTTTCATTGCATTAATGATTGGTTTAACGATCTATACTAGTGTACAGGTGGCTGAGATAGTTAGGGGAAGCATTCAATCACTTCCAAGAGGTCAGGTTGAAGCAGCAATATCACTAGGCCTGTCACCATTCCAACGCCTTCGTTTGGTAATTTTACCTCAGGCTCTCCGCAGTATGATACCTCCGTTGAACAATCAATATCTCAATTGCTGGAAGAATTCAAGTTTAGCAATCATTATTAGTTTCAGTGATCATTTTGCAGTTAGTCAGACTATACTTAACAACGCAGGACAAGCAGTACCTATGTTCATTATGCTTTTGATAACTTATCAGATAGGAAGTATGTTGATATCAGCAATAATGAATTACTTGAACAGTAGAGTAACGAAGGTGAAAATATGAGTAATTCAAAGTCTTTTGCAGATTATTTATCAGATTGGTTCTCAGATTATGAACCAGCAGACAAGAATTTACATACTAAAGTTGCAATGTTCCTGTCATTTATTTTTATTTATACTGGATTAGCAATTCAAAAGTCTCGTTCGTGGTTTTTCTGGGACCAACCATTCGATTCTCCAGTTATTGGTAGCATATTCCTCATATTTTCATGGGCTTCATTTGCTTATCTAGGCTATCTCTATAGATACAATCTATTCAATAATAGAGCGAATTTCATAACAACAATAATCTGTTTTTACATAATATTCAATTTTCTGGAAGGTATAATCAGTTTCGTCTTTTTCAGTGCGAATTGGGAAGTCATCTGGGTAAATCGTCGTATGTTAATATTCGGCCCATTCTTTACCAGCCACGGTGAGGAAATTCGAAGACTTTGGCCTACAGTTTACTTGATGGGAATATTACTTGGAAGTGTTTACGGTAGTTTAGGCGAAAAACGCAGGAACTTCTTAATTCCATTTACTATTTTTGCGATTTGTGGTGTGATTGCAGCGACACAAAACATTCGTCCTGAGGGAACAAAGTCGCATTATGATTACCATGAAACATTGTATAAATTATTGGCTGCATTGTTTCTAACATACGTTTCTTTTCTACTTTCACATCGCTATTACAAGGATGCTGAAGAATATCAAGTGAATTTCTTTCATCAACTTCTCTCTGTTTTTGGCGTTATAATTTTCATATTGACCATATACTTCCTTGATCCGCCAGGAGACGAAGGAGTATCTCCTGGTGAATGGGGTGGCCTTTTCCTAAATTTCATACTTTCAAGTGCAGCTATAGTTCTGGGTTTTGGAGTTGGAATAGCCCTTGCCTTTGGTCGTAGAAGTAGCCTTCCTGTATTCAGTTGGCCGAGTACAGCGATAATTGAAATAGTTCGTTCAGGACCATTGGTTGCTTGGTTATTTATCGCGTACATTCTATTGCCTGATGTTTTAACACCTGTTTGGGAGGCTGATCGGGTATCTCGAACAATCTTGATTCTATCTTTATTCAGTGGCTGTTATTTGGCTGAGATTCTTAGAGGAGGCCTTCAGGCAATACCGGCAGGTCAGCAGGAAGCCGCACTTTCATTGGGTTTATCCACTACACAGACAAATATGCTGATTATTCTCCCTCAGGCGATACGAACTACTATGCCCGCGATCGTCAGTAATATGATTGGTTTGTGGAAAGACACTTCTTTGATACATTTGCTTGGGATACATGATGCATTTCAGGTAGCTAAAGTTCTTCCAGCACAGTGGGAATTTGTAGGACTGTATCCCGAGGCATTGCTTTTTGTAGGAATGATATTTTGGATAGTATCTTTCTATCTATCTAAGATATCTCAGCGTATTGAGAAGAGCCTTGGTTTGAAAAACGAAGGCGGAGGAGAAATGACATGAGTGCTGACGCTATAATATCAACGAAGGATGTAACAGTCAATTATGGAGATTTCCAGGCCCTGAAAGGCATTACAATGGAAGTTGAAAGAGGAGAGATAGTGGTCATTATGGGTCCTTCTGGGTCAGGTAAATCGACGTTTATCAGGACTTTGAACCGTCTTCAACCGCAGACAACAGGTCAAATAATAATTGACGGAATAATAGTTGATGAGAAGACTAGTATCACAGATCTAGGTGTTCTTCGGACAGATGTGGGGTTTGTGTTCCAGCAATTTAATTTGTATCCACATCTGACTGTTAAAGACAACATTACGATGTCTCCAAGGAAAGTCAAAGGTTTGTCTAAGGAAGAGGCTGATAAAGTAGCACTTGAACTTCTTGAGAGAGTTGGCATTCCTGAACAGGCAAATAAGTATCCTTCTATGCTTTCAGGTGGACAGCAGCAACGTGTAGCCATAGCTCGCGCTTTGGCGATGGATCCAAAGATTATGCTCTTTGATGAACCTACATCTGCATTGGATCCAGAGATGATTAAGGAAGTACTGGATGTTATGATAGATCTTGCTAAACACGACATTACTATGATTGTCGTAACACATGAAGTGGGTTTTGCTGTAGAAGTTGCTGATCGAGCAATTCTCTTTGATGAAGGAATGTTACTGGAAGAGGGTCCTCCTGAAGTTTTATTCAAGAAACCAAAGCACAAACGCACCAAGGCGTTCATTGAGTCATGTATCTCTCAGATGCAGAAGGATATGCAGATTAAAATGGAAAAAGCAAGGTCTGCTAGTGAGGCCAAAAGCGATTTTCTAGCCAAGATAAGTCATGAACTGCGAACCCCCCTCAATGCTATTATCGGATATAGTGAGATGTTAATGGAAGATGCAAGCGATGATGGCTTAGACGCTTTTGTGGAGGACTTAGACAAGATTCATTCTTCAGGTACACACCTTTTAACTCTGATTAATGATCTTCTTGATATTTCCAAGATTGAGGCAGGGAAGATGGAGTTACATTTGGAAGATTTTAAGCTGAAAGATATGATTTCATTGATAGAGGCTACCACTAAACCACTGTTGGATAAGAACTCTAATAAATTCGTTGTAAAAATAGACAAGTCAATCGAAACAATGAAGAACGATGAAACAAAATTAAAACAGGTTTTACTTAACATGATAAGCAATTCTTCTAAGTTCACCAAGGAAGGTAAGGTATCCCTAATAATCAGTGAAGAGGCTAAGAATAGGATAAAATTCGAGATTTCTGATACAGGCATTGGAATGACAGAAAATCAACTGGAAAATGTATTTGAGGAATTTACTCAGGCAGAGACTTCTACATCGAAGGATTATGGTGGTACGGGTTTAGGCCTTCCTATTTGCAAGAAGTTAACGGAGTTGATGGGTGGAAAAATAGAGGTTCAAAGTAAAATAGGGGAGGGTACTACTTTTTCAATAACCGTACCAAAAACAATAGAGGTGAAATCATGACGAAAATACTGTTAGTTGAGGATAATGAGATGAATAGAGATATGTTAAGCAGGAGATTAATAAAAAAAGGATATGATATAGTTTTTGCAATCGATGGCCAAGAAGCAATTGACATGACTAAAAGTGAAATGCCTGACATAGTTCTGATGGATATGGGATTGCCCGTGAAAGATGGATTGGAAGCCACTAGAGAAATAAAAGCCGATGAACAAACAAAAGATATTCCAGTAATCGCATTGACAGCCCATGCAATGGGTGACCATCGCAAGAAGGCAATGGACGCAGGCTGTGATGAATATGAAACTAAGCCGGTAAGATTTCCGGAACTTTTAGAGAAAATTCGGACTTTCACATGAACAACGAGCCTATTATAGTGACAGAGGGCGTAACCGTCAGTTTTGGCGACTTCCAAGCGTTAAAGGGCATAGATGTAAAAATTAAGCAAGGCGAGATAATGATCATTTTAGGACCTTCCGGTTCAGGCAAGTCCACGTTCATACGTACCCTTAATCGACTTCAACCTCATGATGGGGGGAGTATTATCGTTGATGGGATAGAATTGAACGAAGACACTACTGTGGCTGACCTGAAACATGTCCGTTCCGAAATTGGTTTTGTTTTCCAGCAATTCAATCTGTTTCCTCATTTAACAGTTCTGGAGAATGTTGCCCTTGGTCCTCAGAAGGTCAAGGGGATGACCAAAGGTGAGGCGGAGGAGATAGCCAACAAATTGTTAGAAAGGGTAGGTATTCCGGAACAGAAGAACAAGTATGCTTCTGCATTATCTGGTGGTCAACAGCAAAGAGTAGCTATCGCTAGAGCCTTGGCGATGGATCCCAAGATAATGTTGTTCGACGAACCGACATCGGCACTGGACCCCGAGATGATCAAAGAGGTTCTGGACGTTATGATTGATCTAGCACGGCGCGATATTACAATGATTGTCGTTACGCATGAAATGGGCTTTGCAAAAGAAGTTGGCGACAGAGTAATGTTCTTTGATGAGGGTCACCTAGTCGAGGAATCAACACCTGACGTTTTCTTTGATAATCCCAAAGCAAAAAGAAGTAAATTATTCTTAGAACAGATACTATAGATTCAAGCCACAGCTTCAAACAAATAGAAGAAACCACTAGCAATTATGCCAATCATTATTCCTTTTCTTATTGATTCAGATTTCATTGATTGAAGCCATTGTTTTCCAGTTTTTACTCCTATTAATGCCGACACAACTAATGCCACAGTCAATTCCCAATTTTCTGTAATTCCATCAGGTCTGAAGAAGAGATACACAGGGATTCTCGAGAGATCAACACACAATGCGAATATGCTTGCAGTAGCCGCATACGCCATTTTATCTGTAAGTCTACTTGTCAGGAAAATTGCTCGTAAGGCTCCTTGGTGGCCAGATAACCCTCCCATGAAACCAGAACCAAATCCTCCAATTCTATCATTTGCTTCAGGGAGTCTATAATCTTTCCAGGATTGGTTTAGAGTAAGTAAGGGAAGAAGAATCAAGAAAATCCCCATTATTCCTAGAAGTGGCTTCTGAGACACTTGATTTTGCAATATAGCCCCTATAATAGCCCCTAAAATCAACCATATTCCGTAATGTCTGAAAGCTTGAAAATTTATGTTCTCCCATAATGACCACGACTTACCTGCATTATGTGCACCATGTACCACTGCGACTACAGCTACAGCTTCATGAGGGCTCATTAACATCAGAACTACGGGCGTTAGCATTGTCGACAACCCAAAACCAGCAGGGACTGTCAGTGCAGCAGCCGTAAATGATGCAATAATTGCTAGGATAATAATTTCAATTTCCAATCTTAAAGTTCCCTTGGCAGAATTAGCTCTTCTAGATTCCAATTTTCTTTAATTTTCCAAGATTCATTTGGATTTTTTATAGTAAGTAATGCAGTAGCTGCGGTAGGCATCCTGTACCATTCTCCGCATAAATCTGAGAGAAAATCAGCACAACCAGGATTATGCCCTAGAATCATAACAGTTTCATAATCTAAGTCATCTGGTAAATTCTTTCGAATTTTCTTTGGACTGCTGTGGTAAAGTTTATGCAAATATTCAACGTCAACTCGATCTATGAATTTATTCATTCTGGCCCAAGTTTCTTTAGTTCTAGTAGAATCACTTGAGTATAACTTGTCTGGAATCCATTCTAATCTAATTAATTCCTTAGCAATTTTTACAGCGGCTTTACGGCCTCTCTTGTTCAAGGGCCTTTCATGGTCACTGAGGTCATATTTCCATGAACTTTTAGCGTGTCGCATTAGTATTAGCCGAGTTATCATTTGTTTCCTATCTTTGCAGAATAATTTATTGCAGCTTCAGAAATATCT
>Ga0206678_10001415_pt1 | contig 15577 bp, 15 predicted proteins | sample M180m12015metaG_FD_155453 | JGI IMG/M metagenome (GOLD analysis project Ga0206678, IMG submission 155453) | Ammonia-oxidizing marine archaeal communities from Monterey Bay, California, United States - M1 80m 12015 | ecosystem: Environmental > Aquatic > Marine > Intertidal zone | place: USA... | reverse complement strand
AATATAGGATCATTCCTCACAGCATGAACAATCAGATATTAAAGGCTTCCAAAAATCAGATTACGACAATATGTGATGATGAAAAAGGGAATTTATATCTGGGGACATTTGGCTCAGGGATACTTTACCTTGATCTTAAAAATAGAACAATTGATATTATTAATAAAAAGAAAGGATTGCCAAATAATGTGCTTTATGGTTTAATTAAAAAAGGCCGCACACTTTGGATGAGTACCAATAGAGGAATTGCATCTTATGACATTGAAACGAAGGAGATCAATTCATATAAAGAGGTCAATGGACTTGTCAGTAATGAGTTCAATACAAACGCATATTTTCAATCCAAAAGTGGAGATCTGTATTTTGGATCAATATACGGGTACAATTTTTTTAAGCCTGAATCCTTAAGCAACAAGAATACCGATCTTGAGGTGATCATCACGAAGTTTAAACTAAATAATGATTGGTTGAAACCTGGAGACAAAGGATCCCCCTTAACAAAAGTGATTTCACAGACTAAAAACTTAGTGCTTTCATACAGCGAGAGAAGTTTTACCATCCGATTTCAGACGAGTGATTTATTACATCCGAGGTTGACAAATTATAAATATGAATTAGTTGGTTCAGAATCCGGAGAGCAGCTACTTGGGGAACAAAATGAGTTATCGTTTAATTCACTTTCTCCCGGAGATTACACTATTAAAATATATGCACGTATTGGAAATGGCCCGTGGAGCTCTAACCCATCTATTCTTCATGTATCAATTGAACCACCATATTGGTGGACTTGGTGGTTTTGGACTATAGCGGCATTGCTGATTACGATTATCGCTTTTATGATTTTTAGGAGAAGAATCGAATCTGAAAGAAGAGAGCAGGTCAAGCTTGAAATTAAGGTAACAGAAAGAACACGTGAGATACGTGAGCAGAATAAGCAGATTGAAGAACAAAGCAAGTTAATTGAAGATGAAAAAGACAAAGTAATCCAACAACAAAAACTTCTCCAAGTAGAAAAAGATAATGCAGAAAGATGGTTGTCAAACGCACTTCCAGAAGAGGTTGTTCGTGAATTAAAGGTAAATGGTAAAGTGGAGGTAAATGCATTTAAGGTGGTTTCGGTAATGTTCACAGATGTAGTTGGATTCACTAAAATTTCTCAGAAAATAAAACCAAGCAGACTCGTTCATAGGCTTGATATATTGTTCAGAAAGTTTGATGAGATTGTTCAAAATAATGATTTGGAAAAGATAAAAACCATTGGAGATGCTTATATGTGCGCTGGGGGAATTCCGATAGAGAACTCTACAAATCCAATGAATGCATGTATTGCTGCGATTCAAATTCAGGATTATATGTCAAAGCTTAAATTTGATGCCATTGCAAATTATAAAGACTACTGGGAGATTCGACTTGGTATAAATACGGGTCCGGTTACAGCTGGAATTATTGGAGATCTGAAGTTGGCTTATGATGTTTGGGGATCGACAGTAAATGAAGCTCAGCAAATGGAAAAGCTAGGAAAGCCTGGAGAGGTTACAATTACTGGAAATACATTTAATTATATCGAGCCTTATTTTGAATGTGAGTTTTTAGGAAAGGTGACTACAAAAGGAAATGTAGATGTGGATATGTATACAGTTAAGCAAATTAAAGCTGAACTTTCTCTAAGAGGAAAAGGAATCATTCCCAACAAGAAATTCGGTGAAATCGTTCAGCTCCATCATTTTAGTTCCATCAAATATTATAAAACAGAACATTTTGTATTGGATTACCTTAAAAATGGATTGTCTAAAAAATTACTGTATCACTCTGTAAACCATTCTGTTGATGTGGTTCAAGCTGTGGAAAGAATTGCCTTACTCGAAGGAGTTACTGATGAGGGCTTGTTTTTATTAAAGACAGCGGCTATTCTACATGATGCAGGCTTTGTAAAGCAATATGAAAACAATGAGAGCGTAGGTGCAGAAATGGCTGCTGAGTGGCTGCCTAAATATGGCTACACTGAGCAGCACATAAAAAACTATGTTGAGCTTATACATGTAACAGAGATTCCTCACAGGCCTATAAATAAGCTACAAGAAATCATATGTGACGCTGATTTAGATTATTTGGGAAGAGATGATTTCGATGAAATATCCGATCGATTGAGAAGAGAGCTACGTGGAATGAAAAAAATCGACAGTGATCGGAAATGGGATGAAATCCAAATTAAGTTTCTGAAGAGTCATAAATTTTTTACCAGAACCTCAATTAACTCTAGGAGGAAAAAGAAAATGGAGAACTTAAAGAGTGTTATTGCCCGTTACGAAGAGAATAAGTATAAGGACTAAGAATTTTCTTCACAAAGTTCAATAAGCATTCCTTCTGTGGATTTTGGATGTAAAAAGGCAATTCGCTTATTATCAGCTCCTTTTTTTGGCGTTTGGTGAATCAGGGCAAACCCTGCATTATCGAGGCGATTAATTTCTGCCTCCAGATCGTCAACATCAAATGCAATATGATGAAACCCACTCCGATTCTTTTCAAGAAATTTGGCAATTGCCGAATTTTCGTTTGTGGCTTCTAAAAGCTCAATTTTTGAATCCCCAATTTTTATAAAAGCAGTTTTAACGAATTCTGATTCCACTATTTCAGTCTTATATGCTTTCTTGTTGAATAAAGCTTCAAATATGGGGAGAGCCTTATCAATTGAGTTTACAGCAATGCCAATGTGTTCTATTTTTTTAATCACTTATTTACTTTTATAAACTTTTCGGTCGTGTTGTCGTAATTTATGTAATAAATGCCATTCACTATGTTTTTGCAATCAACATTGTTTGCATATCCTGCTTTCAATAGATTCCCATATGCATCCAATACCTCAAATCGGGTTTTTGATTTTTTATTGTTCGAATAGAAGTACAGATAATCTCTCACACTTGATGGTCCCATTGTAAAAGGGGCAATTTTTGAGGAGTATTCGAGTGCCTTTGAAGACCTGGTTTTTCCAGTATTATCGATTTGTGAGATTCTAACTTTATTTTTACCGGAGTGCAAGGGAAGATTGAATGAATATTGGTTTTGAGCTGAACCACCTTTTCCTCTGACTTGACCAACACTAATCCAACTGTTCCATTTAAACTTTTCAATTTGAAAATCAAGAACACCTCCTTCATCTTTTGTTTTCCATCTGATAGTAGCGTTTTTGTCTATTGATATCTCAACAATTTCAAAGGTACTTTGAGGTAATAATGCCTCAGGGTTCAAGAAACGAGGAGTACAACCCTCAAAATGTTCAATAACAACAAAAACATCATCTCCAATTTCCAAATCAAAAAGATCAAAATCGATTTCAAAATTCGAAGATTGAATGGAAGCTGGTAGGACGTCGCCATTTACAGTAGCTTTTATAACGCAATAACCAAATCCGTCATTTTGCTGTGGATTGTTCACGTAGATGTTTTTCCCTTGATATTTTCCTTCAGTTGACAATAATTTGTATTGACCTATACATGTGAGTGGAAGAAGAAAAAGAGAAATCATTACAGCCTTCATGAGCTTGATGTTTATAATGGAATTTATGTAAGTCATAACAAATGAAATACCAATATAGCACAAAATAGACATTTAAATGTATTTTTGTGTAATGACATTTGACGCCCTTAAAGCCTTGCATATTATTTTTGTTGTGAGCTGGTTTGCCGGACTATTTTACATGGTACGTTTGTTTATATATCATACGGAAGCTCAGGTTAAAGAGGAAGTCATAAAAAAAACGCTCTCTGATCAGTTTCAAATTATGGAAAGGAAATTATGGTGGGTAATTACAACTCCTGCTATGGTGCTTACTGTAGTTTTTGGCACTTGGATGATAGCCAAAGATCCAGATTATTATCTAAGTCAAGGATGGATGCATATTAAGCTTGGATTTATTGTAATGTTGGTAATGTATCATTTTTTAACCCAACGAATTATGTTTCAATTGGCTCGTAATCAATATAGATTCACAAGTACCCAGCTTCGACTATGGAATGAATTAGCTACGTTTTTTTTAGTGTCAATTGTCTTTATTGTCGTATTAAAAAGCAATATCAATTGGATTTATGGGATTGTAGGTTTTTTCTCTTTCGGAACTTTATTGATGCTAGCGGTTAAAATTATCAACAGAATTAGGACTTAAGCCCTTTTTAATTGTTAAAAAAATAGTATTGCTACTTGTAAAAGTTTAGTTATCTTTGCCCCAAATTTTTGAAAAGTCATTTTGGTGGTAAATAGAGTAGTAAAATATTTTGGATTAACGGTTCTGATTACGTTGTTTTCATTTTCTGTTTCAGCAAGTGAAGATAGTACAGCACACAAAGCTGAAGAAGAGTTTAACGTGAGTGAAATGATTATGCATCACGTTAAGGATGCTCATGAATGGCATTTGTGGGGCCCGGAACATGGTGGAACTTCGATTTATTTGCCGGTAATCTTAAAAACAAGTGAGGGAATAAAGATGTTTTCATCTTCTCATTTTTATCACGGTGATATTGTTCATGATGGTGACAATCATTATTATAAAGGGGAAGGACCTGCAGAAGGTTTGGCTATGTATCATGAAAAGATTTATGAATTAGACAGTCATGGTAAACTTCACTTTGAGAATGGTCATGTTCATGGAAATGTAAAGCCGATGGATTTTTCAATCACTAAAAATGTGACTTCGCTTTTCATTGGATCATTAATTGTTTTTATGATGATGTTCTCTTGTGCCAGGTACTACAAAAGAAATGGAGCTGTTGCTCCAAAAGGACTTGCTAAATTTATGGAGCCACTCATTATCTTCGTTCAGGATGAAATAGCTAAATCACATATTAACGAAAAGAATTACAAAAGATTTGTTCCGTATTTATTGACGATATTTTTCTTTATTTGGATTAATAACTTATTGGGGTTAATTCCTTTTTTCCCTGGTAGTGCAAATCTTACTGGAAACATCTCGATAACCTTATTTTTAGCTACGTTAACCTTGATTCTCACCTTGGTGAATGGGAATAAAAATTATTGGAGTCACATTTTTGCGCCTCCAGGAGTGCCTAAAGCGCTACTACCTATTATGATTCCTATAGAAATTGTCGGAATATTTACAAAACCGTTTGCCTTAATGATTCGTTTGTTTGCCAATATTACGGCGGGTCACATTGTTATTTTAGCATTAATTTCACTCATTTTTATAAATAAACATGAAGCCTGGGGAGCTCTTTCTGTTCCTATGGCATTATTTATATCTGTGTTGGAATTATTAGTAGCTGCTCTTCAGGCGTATTTATTTGCGTTATTGTCAGCTTTGTTTATCGGTGCCGCAGTTGAAGAGGCGCATCATTAATTAGTAATTTTTAAAATCTATATAGTTATGTGGGGAAGTATAGCCGCAATTGGAGCAGGACTTGCAGTATTAGGTGCAGGTATTGGTATTGGACAAATCGGTGGTAAAGCCGTAGAAGGTATCGCTCGAAATCCTGAAGCTTCAGGTAAAATTACAACTACAATGATTATTGCAGCAGCCTTGATTGAGGGAGTTGCACTTTTCGGTGTAGTAGTTGGTCTTTTAGGAGCCCAAGCGTAAATTGATTAATTCCGCTATTACGGTTGGTAATGGCGGATTTTTTTAACGTTTTTAAAAAAGAAAAAAATGGATTTAGTAACACCAGATTTAGGATTGTTGTTTTGGACAGGGATTGTTTTCTGTACCTTACTTTTTTTGTTGGCAAAGTTTGCATGGAAGCCTATTCTTAATGCTGTTAATGAAAGAGAGAAGAGTATTTCAGATGCTTTGGAGCTTGCTGAAAAGACAAGAGAAGAAATGAAATCTTTACAAGCTGAAAATGATCAAATCTTGAAACAAGCCAAGATTGAAAGAGATGAAATCTTAAAAGATGCAAAATCAACAGCAACGGCAATGATTGATGATGCGAAGAACAAGTCGAAGGATGAGGCTCAAAAAATTGTAGATGCTGCGAAAGATTCCATTCGGTCTGAAAAAGCTGCAGCTATGGCGGAATTGAAAACACATGTCGCCGCGTTATCTTTAGAGATTGCAGAAAAAGTAGTGAGAACTGAATTATCTTCTGATGAAAAACAAAAAGCATTGGCAAATAATTTGGCATCTGATATTAATATGAATTAATTATGAAATCTACGAAGTCAGCTATTCGATACGCAAAAGCTCTATTAGAATTATCTATAGAGAATTCTAATCTGAATGAGGTATCTTCAGATATGAAGCGAATTGTGGAGTCTGCCAATGAGACCCATGACTTTAAAGTATTTTTGAGTTCTCCTGTTATTAAATCAGATAAAAAAATTGAAATATTAAAAGTTTTGTTTGTTGGTTTTGAAAGTCTGACAAGCTCTTTTATTGATTTAATTACAAAAAACAAGAGAGAATATCTTTTGGTGGAGATTGCAGAAGCATATTTATACTTATTAAAGAAGCACCAGCAAATCATTCCTGTATCTATCACGAGTGCTCGTAAGCTTGAGAAAGAAACATTGAATCAGATACTTAATAAATTGAAATCTCACGTTGAAGGAGATTTCGAAGTTACAGAAGATGTTGATGAATCCTTAATTGGAGGATTCATTGTTAAAATGGATGACAAACAAATTGATGCATCCGTTTTGACACAGTTAAATAGAATGAAACAAGAATTGGCTAATTAAAAAATAAAATAAATTAAAATGGCAGATATTAAACCAGCAGAAGTTTCAGCAATTTTGAGAGAGCAACTCTCAGGATTCAGGTCTGAAGCAGAATTGCAAGAAGTTGGAACAGTACTTCAAGTTGGAGATGGTATTGCTCGTATTTATGGACTTACTGGAGTTCAATACGGTGAATTGATCGAGTTTGACGGCGGAATGCAGGGAATTGCATTGAATCTTGAAGAAGACAATGTAGGTGCTGTATTACTTGGTAAATCTTCAAGTATTAAGGAAGGAGATACGGTGAGAAGACTTGGTAAAATTGCTTCTGTAGAAGTAGGTGAAGGTATGGTTGGTCGAGTTGTTGACACACTAGGTATGCCTATTGATGGTAAAGGTCCTATCCAGGGAGAATTACACAACATGCCTATTGAAAGAAAAGCACCAGGTGTAATTTTCAGACAGCCTGTAAACGAACCACTTCAAACAGGAATTAAGGCAGTTGATTCTATGATTCCAATTGGAAGAGGTCAAAGAGAGCTTATAATCGGTGACCGTCAAACGGGTAAAACTACCGTAGCTATTGATACCATTATCAATCAAAGAGAATTTTATGATAGAGGAGAACCTGTTTATTGTATCTATGTAGCTATTGGTCAAAAAGGATCAACAGTTGCTGGTATTGTTAAAAAACTGGAAGATGCCGGAGCTATGGCTTACACAACTGTAGTAGCATCGAATGCTTCTGATGCTGCACCAATGCAGTTTTATGCGCCAATGACTGGGGCAGCGATTGGTGAATTCTTTAGAGATACGGGAAGACCAGCTTTAATTATTTATGATGATTTATCTAAACAAGCTGTTGCATACCGTGAGGTTTCTCTTCTTTTAAGAAGACCTCCAGGTCGTGAGGCTTATCCAGGAGATGTATTCTACCTTCACTCTAGATTATTGGAGAGAGCAGCGAAAGTTATTGCTGATGACAATATTGCAAAGCAAATGAATGATCTTCCAGAATCTTTGAAATCAAAAGTAAAAGGTGGTGGTTCATTAACAGCTCTACCGATTATTGAAACTCAGGCAGGGGATGTATCAGCTTATATTCCGACAAACGTAATTTCGATTACAGATGGGCAAATTTTCTTGGAATCAGATTTGTTTAATTCTGGGATTCGTCCTGCAATTAACGTAGGTATATCTGTATCTCGTGTTGGAGGTTCTGCCCAGATTAAATCAATGAAGAAGGTTGCGGGTACCTTGAAACTGGATCAGGCTCAATACAGAGAGCTTGAGGCATTTGCTAAATTTGGTTCTGATCTTGATGCCGCAACGAAATCTGTATTAGATAAAGGAGCACGTAACGTGGAGATCTTGAAGCAGCGTGAGGGAGACCCCTTTACGGTTGAAAGACAGATTGCTATTATTTATGTTGGTACAAAAGGATTGATTCAAAATGTACCTGTTGAAAAGGTAAAAGAATTTGAAAAGGAGTATTTGGATTTCTTAGAAGCAAAACATTCAGATGTAATGGCTTCTTTAAAGTCGGGTAAATACACTGATGAAAACACATCAGTACTTGAAAAAGTAGCTAAAGAGATAGCGAGTAAATATTAAGATAACTGTTTTGGTAATAGTATAGTTTATGGCGAACTTAAAAGAAATAAGAAATCGAATTTCATCTGTCGGATCGACAATGCAGATTACTTCTGCGATGAAGATGGTTTCTGCTGCAAAACTTAAAAGAGCTCAAGATGCCATTACTCAAATGAGGCCTTATGCTTCTAAGCTGAAAGAGATTCTTACAAACCTTAGTGCGACACTTGATCTTTCAGATAATGCTTATTCTGAAGTTCGAGAAGGAGGAAAAGTTCTTATTGTGGGAGTTACTTCAAATAGAGGATTATGTGGCGGGTTTAATAACAATGTTATAAAGCGGGTAAATGAGCTCAGCAAAACCGATTTCAGTGGAGAGGACGTTCATGTATTATGTTTGGGTAAAAAAATCCGAGATGTAATTAAAAGAACAGATTATTATTTTACCAATGATTATTTGGAGACTCGTGAAGACGTTTATGCAGATTTGACTTTTGATAATGTTGCTGAGGTGGGAGAGGAATTGATGAGGTTGTACAAAACCGGTGAATTTTCTAAGATATGTGTTGTATATAACCGTTTTGTGAATGCTGCTACTCAGGTGGTTGAAACAGAACAGTTTTTACCAGTTCAAACACCGGAAGTGGAAGGGTCAGGTCAGTCTGGGGACTATATTTTTGAGCCATCAAAAGAAGAAATTGTTGAGGATTTAATTCCAAAGTCACTTAAAATACAGCTATTTAAGGCGATTTTAGATTCTAATGCTGCGGAACATGGAGCAAGAATGACAGCCATGCATAAAGCCACAGATAATGCGAATGAGCTGCAAAAAACACTGAAGTTGAGCTATAATAAAGCAAGACAAGCAGCGATTACAAATGAAATTTTAGAGATTGTTGGTGGTGCGGAAGCTTTGAATGCTTAAATTAGTAAAAAAACTCTTCTATGGATGCCAATATTAAAGTTCTGATTGTAGATGATCACAAGCTTATCAGCGAAGCTTGGTCTTCACTGTTAAAAGATGCTCCAGATATTCAAGTGGTGGGTACCGCAGATAATGTGGATGATGCTTACGACATGTCGTTACAACATAAGCCCGAAATTGTATTAATGGATATTAACTTGGGTGCAGGCAGCGGATTTGATGCAACAGAAAAGATTAATAATAGTCTTCCTAAAACTAGAGTAATTGGTTTGTCATTGCATGATGACATCACTTACGTCAAAAAGTTTTTATCCATTGGAGCAAAGGGATATTTGACAAAAAACACCTCAAAAAGTGAGTTAATAGAAGCGATTCATGCTGTATATAATGGTGAAACATTTATTGCCGCAGATATTAAGGACCGTTATTTTACTTCTTTATTGAATGTGAATCCGGCTGAAGCTAAAAAGGAGTTAACGATGAAAGAAATTGAAATCGTGAAGCATATTGCTCAAGGCCGTACCTCGAAAGAGATAGCCGAGAAGTTGTTCATTTCGCATAGAACAGTTGAAACACACCGTCACAATATCCTTAAGAAATTAGAAATGCCTAATTCAGCTCAATTAAGTAGCTGGGCCAAGGATAAGGGTTACGTATAATTTTTAGAGATAAGCGTTTGCTAATACTCGGTCAAATGAGGTTTATTAAATACTGTATATTCTTTTTGGGTTTATATATCGTTTCATGTAGTGAAGAGCAAAAGGGAAATATTGATAAAAGTCCTGTTGAATATTCTTTTTTCATTGCTGGCCATACATATGGGGCTCCTGGAATCGATAATGAGGGGGTTCATCCACCATTCAAGAACAAGTTCGATTTTATTAAAAATGATAAGCACCTCGGTTTTGGCGTCTTTACAGGAGATATTGTCCCATTTGGAACTGTAACAAATTGGGATGAAATAGACCAAGATATTGATGATTTAGGCTTACCTGTTTATTTTGCAGCTGGAAATCATGACGTGACAGATAGAGCACTTTTTGAATCGAGGTATGGGCAAACATATTATAGTTTTGTGGACCATTCAGATCTCTTCATTGTACTTGATCCAAATTTAGACGAATGGAATATTTCTGGTGACCAATTGGAGTTTCTTGAAAATGTTCTAAATACTGAGGCACAAAATGTGAATAACATCTTTGTGTTTTTTCACCAGCTTTTATGGTGGGAGCCCGATAACATTTTTCAAAATGTCGCTCTAAATTCGTTTGTTGGCAGGGCGGAAAATATCAATTTCTCTACTGAAATCGCACCTTTATTTGCTTCTTTAACTAATCCAGTACATATGCTTGCAGGAGACGTTGGGGCTTTTAGTACTGGTAGTGAATTTATGTTTCATCAATTCAATAACATTACACTTATTGCAAGTGGAATGGGGGGAGGAATTAGAGATAATTTCATCATTGTTGATGTTCATGAAGATTCTTCTGTGAGTTTTAGATTAATTGCACTGAACGGAGATAATGTAAATGCACTCGGTGAACTAGAAGATTATGAATTGCCTTAATTGTAATATGTCTACTGTTTTCTCGTTACAAATATGAAAGTTTCAAGTTTACTTAGACATGTTAAAGACCATTTATTTTTTCTTATTAGCTGTAATACTTTTTTCGAGTTGTAGAAAAGTAAACAATACTTGTACCGTTGAAGATTATCCTGATTCTCCTAAATGTGAATGGTTTTCTTCATTTAATGGGACGGAAGAAGAATCTCATGGACATTTTATTCTAAGCTGCTCGGATGGAGGCTATCTACAGGTCGGTGAGACCGGATTCATACCTAATTCTGCCAAGCTCCTAATTATAAAAACAGATCAAAACGGTGTGCTTTTATGGAAAAAAGAATTTTCAGGAGGGACAGGTCATAATTTGGGAAATTCAGCATTTGAGACTGATGATGCTTATCTAATAGCAGGCTCTTTGAATGAAAATAGCACGATCATAAAACTCAATAAAATGGATGGAAGTCTCATATTTGAAAAAACACATGACAATGGAGGAAGTGACGCTTTTGAGCATTTAGTTGTTTCTCAAAATCAAATTATTGCAGTGGGTTATATTCAAGCCGAAGACAATTTGAATACTTTTTTTACCGAGGGTCAAGGATACATCTCGTTTATGGATTTAGAGGGAAATATCACAAGTCAATTGAATCTTGAAAATCAAATGGCACATGCCTATCGAATTAAATTGCTTGGGAATGATTTTGTGATTTCTGGATTGACCGAAGGCGCAAATGATTATGCCTTAATTAACATGGGGTCAGAAGGAAATATAAATTGGAGTAAGACATTTGGAGGATCGAATTTAGATCATTGTTTTGGGATGGATATTTCATCGGATGAAAAGGTTTTGCTGACAGGCCACACGCTATCAGGAACGGAAAACTGGGATACTTATACCATGAAAATTGATGAAGCCGGTAATCAACTTTGGGAAGTCAAAAGAGGAAACCCAAGAGGGTTTGATCCCAAGTATATTCACGATGAGGTTTGGGGCATAAAGGGAACTAATGACGGGGGATGCATTATTGTTGCAGGAACTGGAGACGAGTACAGCACTTACAAAAAACGCTGTGGAAATGATGGCGATGATTCCAATACTTGGCATGTTTATTTGGTGAAATATGATGCCAATGGTAATGTCCAGTGGCAAAAGACCTATGGAGACACTGAGGGTGGTGATTGGGCAGGAGAAGATATTGATTTAACTTCTGACGGAGGAGCTATTGTTGCTGTGGATAATGGTTCTTTTGGGTTTTTAAAGATTGCAACATTTTAAAATAGAAATCAATGCGATATAGTTTTAAAATGTTAATGGGATTTTTTTTTATTGTCAATTCATTGTGGGCTCAAAATGATCAATCAAAGACCTGTTTGGGAATGAATTTTTCAACGGATTATGCATATCGAATTTTGAATAATACCGAAGACGTACAGTGGATAGTTGACCATCGAGATGAAACTGAAAAGCCAATCTTTGGGTTTCATGGTGGTTTTTCTTTTTATCATAAATTTAGAAAAGGAGTCTTCATTGAAGCAGGTCTGCAATACTCAAGGTTCGGAGATAAAATAGAAGATATTGAAATTACAAGTTCAAGCGGAATGTATTCTATTGAAAACAAGTACACCACGTATCACGACTACCTTGCTATTCCTTTAAAAGTGGCTTATTCAATTAATTTAGATGAACGTTTCAGCTTATTTATGTCAAATGGAGTGAGCACTCAATTTTTTCTTGCTTATCGATTTTTGAGTCGAATAAATTATAATGACGGAACGAGTTTTTCATCTTCATCTTCTTATTATGATAATCCATTTAATTTTGAGCCTGTTCATTTTATGTTTCATTCATGTCTTGGTTTAGATGTTAATTTGAATGATTCGTGGTCTATGCGATTTGAACCTAATTTTCAGATTTCCATGCATTCTGTCGTAGATGCTGGTATTCATCAAAGATTTTATAGTGTTGGAATGAATGCTTCTGTATTTTATGTGCTAGGATACAGAAAGAAGTAATGTATGAATTGAATTCTAAGATTTGAAATGTAGTTCAATCTGTTCTTCTACATAGGAACGAACATCATCATGCTCCACTTCTTCAAGTACTTCGCCCAAGAAGGCCTTAACCAAAAGCTCTTTAGCAGCTTTTTCAGACAAGCCTCTTGACCGAAGATAGAATACAGCTTCTTCATCAAGTTGCCCCGTGGTTGAGCCATGAGAACATTTGACATCATCTGCATAAATCTCTAGCTCAGGTTTGGAGTTCACCGTTCCTGTTTCACTCAATAATATATTCGCGTTCGACTGAAAAGCATTGATTTTTTGAGCATCTTTTCGAACAAATACTTTACCGTTAAAAACATTGGTAGCGCGATCATCAATAACACCTTTGTATAATTCTTTAGAGTAACAATGTGCCACTTTGTGGTCAACAGTAGTATGATTATCGCAATGAGATTTATCTTTTAGTGTACAGGTTCCATTCATGAATGTTTCGCAATTCGTGCCATTTACTTCAATATTTAAATCATTTCTAGTTAACCTTCCGGAAAGCGAAAATGTGTTGATCGTGAAAGAACTATTATTCGCTTGACTCACATATTCCCTCTGTAAATCAAATGTTCCGATACCATTTTTTTGAATTTTTTGAATAGTCAAATTTGCATTCTCTTCAACATTAACATAGGTGGATACATTTATAAAACTTGCATTATCTTGAGTGCCTTGAAAGTTTAAAATAACTGTTCCTTTTGCTCCTTTTTTACAATTAATGAAAATTCTTGGGGCAATAACTGAATTACAGTTGTTTTCAAATATCAATTCGATGGTCTTATTTTCTGTATCATCGAAAGTAAGTTCAACTGCACATGTACAATAAAGCAAGTTGAGAGCATCAAATGGCTCATCTGAACTAAGCTCAGGTAAGCTATCCCAAGAAGTTTTAACACCAGGAACATCTGCTTGATTACTTATACAACCATTTAAAATGTGCAGACGTTCTGATCCATTAGAGATGATATTTGGCTGAGAGTCGTTCGCGCTCGAGCCATCTAAAAGCAATTTATTTAGGCCATTAACATTGGTATACTTCCAGGTTTCATTTTTTCTGGTAGGGAAATCTGAATCCTGAAGAAGTGATTGGGCCCTTTGTTTTGCTGCCTCTGATAACGGAAGTTCTGTTTCGTTTAGGCGCGTCCTAAGGAGATCAAATTTTGTTTGTGTAAGCACGTCTTCCATTGTTTATCCTACTTGTGTTTCCTCCTTAATCCAATCGTACCCTTTTTCCTCAAGCTCAAGAGCCAGTTCTTTATTTCCTGTTTTAACTATTCTTCCATCATAAAGTACATGGACAAAATCAGGAACAATGTAATCCAATAATCTCTGGTAATGCGTAATTACGATAGAGGCGTTTTCTGCCGACTTTAAGGTATTTACTCCCTTTGCCACAATTCTCAAAGCATCAATGTCCAATCCAGAATCTGTTTCATCAAGAACAGCTAGCTTTGGGCTAAGCATTGCCATTTGAAAAATCTCATTTCTCTTCTTTTCTCCACCAGAAAACCCTTCGTTAACCGAACGGGAAGCCAAACTACTATCCAATTCGACAATTTTGGACTTTTCACGCACCAAAGCCATAAATTCTTTTGCCGAGATGGGCTTTTCTTCTTTGGCTTCTCTAATTTCATTGATGGCAGTTCGAAGGAAATTAACATTCGAAACCCCAGGAATTTCAACGGGGTATTGAAAGGCAAGGAATAGACCTAAATGAGCTCTTTCCTCTGTTGACAACTCCAGAAGGTCTGCACCTTCAAACGTCACCTCCCCCTCGGTAATTTCATATTCCTCGCGTCCAGCTAAAATACTGGCGAGAGTACTTTTTCCGGCACCATTCGGTCCCATAATGGCGTGTACCTCACCTGCATTGACGGTTAGCGTGAGACCCTTTAAAATCTCTTTACCTTCTATGTTTGCGTGTAAATTTTTTATTTCAATCATATCTTTTGATTTATCCAACGGAACCTTCAAGGCTAATTGCTAATAGTTTTTGAGCCTCAACAGCAAATTCCATAGGAAGCTGATTTAATACTTCTTTACAATAGCCGTTTACAATTAGGCTGATTGCTTTTTCTTCTGATATTCCACGTTGTTTACAATAAAACAATTGGTCTTCTCCTATTTTAGAGGTTGTTGCTTCATGTTCGATTTGAGCACTAGGGTTTTTACATTCTATATATGGAAAAGTGTGTGCTCCACAATGGTCAGTCATCAATAATGAATCACATTGAGAAAAGTTTCGTGCACCATGTGCATTTTTTTGAATTTGTACTAGTCCTCGATAAGAATTTTCTGAATTCCCAGCTGAGATTCCTTTAGATATTATGGTACTTTTGGTTCTTTTGCCGAGATGAATCATTTTGGTCCCGGTATCCGCCTGCTGAAAATTATTTGTAACAGCTACAGAATAAAACTCACCAACAGAACCATCCCCTTTTAAAATACATGATGGGTATTTCCAAGTCACAGCTGAACCTGTTTCAACTTGTGTCCATGAAATTTTTGCGTTTTGTTCGCAAATACCTCTTTTTGTGACGAAATTAAAAACACCACCTACGCCATTTTCATCTCCTGGATACCAATTTTGAACGGTTGAATATTTAATCTCAGCATCATTTAAAGCTTTGAGCTCAACGACAGCGGCATGTAATTGATTTTCGTCACGTTGAGGAGCAGTACACCCTTCTAAATAAGAGACGTATGACTCTTCGTCAGCAATAACAAGTGTGCGCTCAAATTGACCTGTTCCTCCTGCATTAATTCTAAAATAAGTTGACAGC
>Ga0206678_10001413_pt1 | contig 15580 bp, 23 predicted proteins | sample M180m12015metaG_FD_155453 | JGI IMG/M metagenome (GOLD analysis project Ga0206678, IMG submission 155453) | Ammonia-oxidizing marine archaeal communities from Monterey Bay, California, United States - M1 80m 12015 | ecosystem: Environmental > Aquatic > Marine > Intertidal zone | place: USA... | reverse complement strand
GACCCTCAGGCTTGGTGATAGATGGATAAACGTCCACCAAGCGCTGAAGCCCATAGAGTCGACTTGACTCGGGACCTGAATGCATTAGGCAGGCTAAAGCAAGACCTGCTCCAAGTCCAAGAAGTCCGACTCCTACTAGAAGAAATCCGACTGTGGATGAATCCTTCAAACCCCAAGCGAAGAAGAACACGATGAAGGCGAGCCAAATGGCCGGTTTCAGCATCCTTCCAAGATAAGGAGTTTCAGCGATGTTCTCGGGAAGATCGGAAGAAGTACCCCAAATTATGAAACCAATGTATGGGAATGATGTCCCGAACATTGTTAGCGCTTTCATCTGTAGATCGGAATCGGTTCCGAAAAGAGCATCCTTCTGCCACCAGGCTAATGCTCCCCAGTAGATGATGGAAAGCGCGATAATACCGATGTAGGAGGGACGTCGTTCTTCCATAATCGATCACCTGCGCCGCTGCTTATCCTTTATTTCATCAAATCAAATTTTTGAGTCCCAATCATTCCTCTTCCCTATTGTCTCCGTCGCCGAGGAGGACTGAACCGCCTGCGGCTTCCACCTTCTCGATGGCACGCGCGCTGGCTGAAGCGACGGTGATTGTAATCGCGCGGTCAATTCTACCGCTGCCGAGTAGCTTGTCATATCCCATCTGACCGAGGTCGATTGAATCGCCCTCTGTCATCTGGCAAACTTGCATGAGATTGATGCTGATGTTGACCTTGCGAAGGCTTGGGTGACGGTTGAATCCGTGCATTCCCCAGTGGCCTGGCATGTACTTGAGGCGGGTCATGAGGCGGTGCTTGTTGATTCCAGCATTACCTCGTCCACCACGTAGACCAGCACCGCGGCCGGCTTTCTTTCCACGACCGTGATAACGGGAGCGACCTCGGAATTTGTTAGTTCGTGATACCATTCATTTCACCTCAAATCATTCTCTCCGCGAGCGAACTGATCTCGTCACCTCGGAATCCGAGAGCGCCGCCGACCGAGTAAGCTCGCTTGATGCCGCCCCATCCCTTCGCACCGCGTGGCGGGTGAAGACGTAGGACTGGCTTGAGTCCGTCTACCGACTTCATCGAAGCCTCTCCAGAGGCTAGAGCCTTGGCGAAGGCCTTGACTGTCTTGAAGTCTGAACCCGCCTTCACAGCAGCATTGTCAACCGGCTTATCGCCGACCATTCGACCACGCTGAGTCAGAAGGTTCTCGATGGTTCCAGCGTCGACGACACCCCATGTGACGAAGTCCTTGGACTTCTGGAGCATTCCAGCGTATGTGGAACTCTCTGGGACGATTGTCGCGTGGTTGACGCGGGTCAGGTTGAGCATACCCATGGTGTCACGGATGCTGCGCTCAACTCCGCGGTCACTTCGTACGCGTACGACGAGGAAGGTCATTGTTCCCCCCTCCCGCTGGTGATGTTCAGGCGATTTCGGTCTCCTTCGCTGATTCGAGTCTTGTTCAACTCGACGAGGGCGTTGAATGTAGCCTGTGCGTAATTGATGGTTGTTCGAGTCTGGCCCGCAGAGCGGCTCCAGACGTCGGAGACGCCAGCCAGAAGTAGAACACGTCGGCCGTAGTCGCCAATTACGAGTCCCTTTCCAGCAGGTGCTGGCATCAAAGTGACTCGAGTAGAACCGGAGCGACCGGTAACCTTCAGTGGAACAGAGGTGCCGGGGCCGCCTCCAGATTCCCATGAACCATTTCCGCGCATGACTGGAATCAAGTTCAACTTGGCCTTATCGATCGCCTTACCGATAGTACTCGCGACCTCCTTACCCTTGCAGATTGCGAGCCCAACGTATCCGTCGCTATTGCCAACCACGCAGAGGACGTTGAATCGCACACGGCGACCGGAGTCGGTCATGCGCTGAATCATGTTGACCGCGAGAACGTCGTCAGTCATACCTGGAAGGAGTGCGTCAACGATTTCGACCTCGCGAATCGGCAGACCAGTCTTGAGTGCTTCTTCGTAGGTGAGAATCTGACCGTTGGACACCATGCGCCCGAGACGGGTGCGTGGTTGCCAGGCTCGTAGAGCCGCAAGAGGGTCTGGGCCTCGGCGACGGCGAGGAGAGGCGTCCTCTACCTCGGCCATAGCCAGAGCGAGGCCTGGGGCGATTGCTGGAGCTTCTTCGACGATATCGGTTGTCTCTTCACTCATGCATTCGCCTCCTCTATTGCCTTCTTTGTCGACTCGACTGCTGCTGCGATCGAATCGCCGATGTGTGCGCCGCTGATGCGGTCGTCTTCTGGAAGTACATCGTCACTGTGTGGAATCTCAAGGCCTGCGTCGACCATTCCTTTGAGGGCAGCGAAGACGCGACTTCCTGGAGTAGAAGAGGCTAGACCGATGTCGAGGATGGCCTCGTCGTGTCCAGCAGCGATTGCAGCCTTACCCATCGCGTATCCAGACAGGTAACTGGCTGGAACTGATTTGCGAGAAGCATCGAGGGGCCAATCGAACTTGTTAACGAGCATCTTACCGTCAATCGAGACTGTGATCTTGTCACCGCTGGTCTCGTAATCAACCAATTGGCAGATTGTCTGAGTGTTCGTAACACGGACGACTGCTCGTGCGCTGCCGCCGCGAAGCATTCGCATTCTGCGGCGATAATCTGTTTCGCCATTGCGGCGACGCTTGTAGCGGAGTCTCTGGTTCTTACCGTGTGCCATCACTGCTCACCTCCGAGCTTGATTCCGTCGATTTCCATGTTCGACTTCATGTGGGAGATAGAGCGGTATGACCCGCCCTTGGCCTTCCTGTAGTAGTAGCGGTACTCCGATGGAGTGAGGGTTTCGTCGCCCCTCATTCCCTTCAAAGTCCTGCGTTGTGCGCGGATTGTCCTCATCCAGCGGTCCTTTCGTGGGTTACGGGAATTCAAGGTTCCTTTCCTCGAACCCTGGCCCGTGCGTCGTCCCTTCGACTTCTGAGCAGCTGCTTTGCGTGCTCGTGAACGGCTGGTTCCGACCAGAGGTCGTGCCTTGATTACGCCCTCCTCGATGAGGCGGCGAACGTCGTTCTTCTGGACGGCGTTGGCCACGTCGTCGAGGTAGTCCTTGTCAATCCAGATTCTGTGGATTCCGACGACGCGTCCCTCTCGCTGGCTGAAGATTGCAGCCGCGAGTCTCTTCTGATTCGTGATCATCATCTCAAGTCCCCCTTGCGCGCGAAGCGGCGGCGATTGAGTATGCGTAGGCCGAGATCGTCAGCGCGGTCGTGGATACTTGCTCTCTTGCGGTTGCCGACCGAGGCGGAGATACGCACGGCCTGGCGCTCCGGATCGAGTCCGTCGAGGTCGCCAGCAGCGCTGACAAGGACTTCTTCGAATCCAGAGGGGTGGAGTCCGCGAGCGTCGGCAATCTTGCCGTAGCCGACACGGACCATTGGAGAGCGGTACTTGCGGTTCTTGCGCTGACTCGAGTCGTCACCGCGTGGCTTCTTCCAGCCGGTGCGCGAGAGGCGCTTGTAGCGGAACCACTCTTGGCGGCGGAAAGCAGGTTGCTTCTTCTTCTGAGCCGCGCGGGTTGCGAGGGCTTCCTTGGTTGCATCATCGAGGACCGGTTTCTGGCGAGCGGTGTGGAAATCATCCCACTCATCCTCGAATTCCTCACCTTCGAAGTCGTCGTCGACCTCATCGATCTCGACATCGTCAGAGATATCTTCGGATACTTCGACGGGTTCTTCGACGGCTGCTGGAGCATCTCCAGCCTCCTGTAGGCGAGCAATTAGTTCGGCCTTCTTACCAGATACCGGCAATTCGGCTGCGCGGAGCAGTTCCTTCAGTTCAGCGACTGTCTTACCTTCGTAATCCATCATCAATCACCCCTCATTGGTCTCCCTTAGATACGATGTAGATTCCATCCTGGAAAACACGTCGGTCTCGCTTCTTGATGTGACAGGCACGCTCGATATTCGCAGCGGTCTGGCCGACCTTTTCGCGGTCAGCACCCGTGACGGTGACCTCGGTCTTGTTTGAGACCTTGACCTCGACGTCGGCAGGCGACCATGGTAGAGCGGCGACTCGAGGGACCTTTTCACCAAACAGGTTGGTGATGGTCATCTCGTTGCCTTGCACCTTGATTGTCATAGGGAAGTGAGAGTAGACAGCCTTGAGCTTGTACTCGAAGCCCGAGTCGAGTCCTCGGGCCATGTTGTTGAGATGCGCCGCCCAGGTTCCAGCGAGAGCCTTCTCCTTACGGCGCGGTAGGTTGCAGAATACCTCGATTCCTTCAGAGGAATCGCGAACCTCGACTCGAGGGTGGCGGAACTCACGGGTCAATGACTTGCCATCCTTCGCCAGAGTCACATCGTGACCGGCGAGAGTGGCGGAGACCCCCTCGGGGAGATCGATAGTGTGTGAAATCTTATCCAACTTTGGCATACTTCATCACTCCTCAAAAGATGTACGCGAGCAATCGCCCGCCGACACGCTCCTTCTTCGCATCGTGGTGGTTCATCACACCTTGATTGGTTGTCAGGATCAGAAGACCGAAGTCCTGAGCCGGCAAGTAGCGCGACTCCCACTTATCGTAATCTGTCCTCTTGACCGAGTGTCGTGGCTTGATGACTCCACAGCGGTTGATCGCTCCGATCAACTCGATACGGAATCCACCTCCACGGCCGTCCTCGATCTGTTGGAATTCTCCTACATATCCGGACTGCTGCATGATAGAGAGCATGCTGCCCAGCAACTTGCTGGCAGGGCTCAATGTCACTTCGTAATGTCCGGCTTGCTCCGCGTTGAAAATGCGGACGAAAGCGTCACTCAATGGGTCGAATTGCATCCTTCATCACCTCACGCATATTTCTTGAATCCGATTTCGGGGGCCACATCTCGGAAGCACTGACGGCACAATCGCAGGCCATGTCGTCGAATCATACCGCGCTTGCGTCCGCAGCGTCGGCATCCGTTTGTTCGGCCAATAGTTTCTCCATGATCTCGTGCCATGCTTCACTCCTCCACAATGGTCATCCCGAAGTGTTCCTTGAACCACTCTCTGGACTCGTCCCTGCCCACTCGGTGAGGCACCCCTACCTTTGCCGCGCGGCGGCGGCGGCGGGATACCCTGTGTCCTGGGCGCTCGAGTACGATGTTGATGTCCATGCCGAAGATGCCGATGTCCGGGTCATACTTCTGCTCGGGGAAGTCTGTGTAGTCCGCAATTCCGAACGATAGGTTACCCGATTGGTCGAAGTTATAGGCGGGCAGAGTGTTCTCACGAACCCAAAATGCGTCCTTGAGGAAGGACTCGATGGTAGTTGAATCACGGATTGTAACCTTACAACCGATTGGAGCGCCCTCGCGGGTGCCGAGATCACGGTTGGTGCTCTTGGAAATGGTGCGAACCGGCTTCAGTCCGGTGAGCAACTCGAGCACACGCTCGGCGAGCTGGAGGCGAGCACCAGCCTCGCCAACACCGATGTTGACGGTGACCTTAGAGATGCGAGGAGAGAGCATAGGATTGACTGATTCGCTCAAGCCTTCACCTCCAGTGGTAGATCCTTGTCGGCTCCAATGACGAAGACGTAGTCGGCGATTGTGCCAAAGTCATCGAACTGGACCTCATTAGCCTTCGAGGAACGCTTGACGTCCCTTGAGACGACCTTCGCGGTAGTGCCGATGTGGCTTCCACCGATGAGGTAAGCCTGTACTCCCTCGCCGAAGGCGTGGTGGCCGGTGACCTCTTGGTCGGGCAGTGAGATTACGAGAGAATCGCCGGAATTGTACAGATTGGAGTCGTCAATGGTGAAATTGCGCCCATCGTGCAGGTGAATCTGAGTTTTACCGCCGCGCAGGGTTGTCTTACCCATGACGCGGCACAACTTGGTTGTAGCCTGCTTAGCGGAAATCTTGCGGTAGCGGAGCTTACCGTTCTGGTCGAGGATACAGCGGAAGTTGTTCTCGCCAATGGTGAGGACATCCATTAGGCCGACGCCGCGGCCGACATCGGTCTCGATGCGCCCATCGACTAGCACCTGGCGGGTTGCTGTCATGCGCCTTGCTTCTCTCTGAGAGTGTGCGAGGTCGAGGACATCGCGTAGAATCAGTCCGAGCGGCATGCACATCTCATCGGAGTGGCCGCCGGGGTTAGGCTTCTGGACCCAGATATCGGTCTTACGAGTTAGTGGCCAGCTTCGTGGCATTGTCAGTCTCTTCATGTGGCTGTTGCTCATTGTTCAGCACCTCCGTTGGAACGTTCCATGATGCGCTTGATACGCAGTGGGTCACCATCGTAGAGCTTGGTGACGATGAGATTCGATGGATGGATTGGAAGAGCTTCCTCCTTTCCGTCGGCGGTCGTCGTAGTGACGCCCTCGACTAGGATGAATCCGCTCTTTGTGTCGACTCCGACGACGTTTGACTTGATGCCGGAGCGTCCGCGCGACTGCCCCAAACGCTTGCCGCGCGAGTCAGCCTTGACGCTGTTAGGGAATCCGAAGTCACCGCGAAGGACTTCGACCTCGTCTCCGACCCTGACGGTGACCGAACGAATCGATGTCAAGTCGGGGTCATCTGTGATCAGGCGTGCGCGAATGCGCTTCCTACGTACGTGAATCGGTGCGTCGGTCTGAGCCTGACGCTGTTTTCCTGCTTTCTTGCTAACCATCTTTCACACCTCACACAATCTGCTTCGCCGTTGCGGCGATACGAGGCCAACGCTCAGCCGCCTCGCGGCAAACCGGCCCCTTGATGTCGGATCCCTTCACGTCACCACGCTCGTTGGTAATGACGCAGGCATTGTCCTCGAATTGAACCCAGGTTCCATCGACGCGACGGAACGGGCGCCTCTGGCGCACGATAACCGCATTGAAGATCTGGCGGCGGGTCTCTGGAGTCCCGCGGCGAACTGTGACGCGAATCATATCGCCAACGCCACCAGCTGGGTATCGGCGTGCTACGCCGCCCTTCTTGAGGACGGTAATCAGCTGCACGACCTTAGCGCCAGTATTGTCGACGCAGTCCATCCTCGCCATGCTGGGTAGGCCAGCAGTCGAACGACCAGCGACTCCCCTCATTCGTCAGCCCCCTTCTCGATGACGCAGAACTTGACCGTCTTGGAGAGCGGTCGGCATTCCATGATGCGGACATTGTCTCCGCTGGCAACCTCACCAATGCACGAAGGCAGGTGCGCTGCATAGCGGCGGGTGCGCTTCTCATAGCGCTCGTACTTCTTCATGTAGCGAGTGACCTCGCGCTGTACGATGATTGAATTGCTCATTCCAATCGAGGACACAGTGCCCTCGATAATCTGTCCTCTTAGCCTCAGGCTACCATAGAATGGGCAGTTCTCGTCTCCATCCCACTCTGCCTCAGGCGAGCGGACGTCTACTCCGATATCTTTCATTTCAGTTCCTCCTGTATCTTCGGTTGATGCGATCCTCGGGTCGTTGGGTGACAGCTGAGCCGTCGATGACTACCTCTCCCGAATCAATGGTGAATGTGATGACGTCCTTGGGCAGTGTTACCTCGCCCGAGGTTGTGCGGACGCGCAGAGTCCTACGGGTTTCCTCGACGACCATTCCAGTGACTCCGACCAAAGTCGGATCGTGGCTCTCTACGACACTGATGTCGCGAGCGAGCCAAGGTGCGTGGTAGATACTCATTCAGCGCACCTCCACTTGGTATCCGTTCTGTTGTAGGACCTTGGCGACACGCTTCTTGTGGTCACCTTGGAGTTCGATGGTGCGTCCCTTGACGGTGCCGCCACTAGCGCAAGCGCCCTTGAGCAGCTTCGCGAGCTTGCCGATGTCGATTGCGGAATCATCGATTCCCTCTACCATCGTTACCATTTTTCCATACCTCCTTCTAACAGTTGAAATGATTGCTTTCTGTTGTTCCTTAGCTATTTCTTGGCAAATGCACAATTCGTCCGGTAGACCACACAGATTACAGATGCCAGCCATTCAAGTCTACTCCTTATTTTCCTCGGCCATCTTGGTTAGAAGACGAGCGATGCTTCTTCGCGTTTGCTTGTAGGCGCCTGCGTTGGAAGAGGATCCTCCGAGAGCTTGTTGAGCTCGAAGTTGGAGGAGTTCCTCCTTGAGTTCTAATAGACGGCGCTCGCGCTGCTCAGCAGTCATCTGGTCTAGATCTCTTGACTTGATGTGAGCCATAATCACTCACCCCCCTCTGATTCTTCGCTTGATTCGTCGGCGGCCTCTTCTACAGAATCCGATGGCTCCTCAACAGTTTCTTCGGATACTTCCTCCGCAGCCTCTGCTTCCATCTCAGCAATCTTCTCGACCACGCTGTCGACGACCTCTTCGGTGTCGGCTACTGCGGTCTCGTCAACTACAGGAGTCTCTTCGACATCATCTGGAATCTCGAGCATCGAGACTTCCTCGATTGGTCCGAGGCCGGACTCTTCGCGAGGGATGATGTCGATTTCGTGTGGTAGACGCACGCCAGGTCGCATGATTCGGACCGTACAACCGATTGTACCGAGCTTCTTGACTGCGGTCGCGAAGCCTCCGTCCATGAATTCGAGTGCGGTCTCACCACAGAACTTGATGTGACCCTTCTGGAACTTCTGGACTCGGTGGCGAGCACCGGAAATCTTCCCTGAGAGTATGATTAGGCAGCCGCGAGCACCCGCGTCCATGATGTTCTGCGAGGTGCTGTGGCCAGCACGGCGGAAGAACCAACCGCGCTCAAGAGATGATGCCAGACGGCTGGCCATGACCTGAGCGTTCAGGCGAGGCTCTTCGATTTCGTTGACTTCGAGACGAGGCTTATCGAGATGGAAGTCGTTCTGCAGACGGCGCTGCAATTCGTGGATAATTTTCCCGCGGCGGCCGATGACACGACCAACTTGCTCAGCATGCAAGGTGACCTTGGTCCCCTCAGGAGTTCGGTTGAACTCAAGGCCGCCGAATCCAGCTCGCTCAGTCTCCTTCAGTAGGTACTCGCGCACGAGCTGGCGCTCGATATTGCGGTTGATGATATTATGAATGGTGTTTGTCTTGTTCATCATAATCACCTCAGAATTCGTCCTCTTCCTCTTCATCGCCAAAGTGCTCGAGGAAGATCTCGAGGTTCACTTGGTAGTGGTTCTTCGGCGTTGCGCGACCCTGCGCACGTGGCCTCCAACCGCTGTGAACTTGACCGCGGTGGGACGCGCAGTGAGTGATTATCATGTCCTCAGCGTCGATGGTATCGTAGCGCTGGCGAGCATTCTCCATCGCGCTGTTGATCAGCTTGATGAACTCGATAGAGGCCTTGTATGGATAGCGACCGGGTCCCATCTTGCCCTTCCGGTGGCCAGCCATGGTGTTTCCACCCCTGCCCTTTCGGGAACGACGAGTGTAAGGAATTGCTTCCTTCTTTTCCATGACCTTCTCGAGGTACTCGATTGCGTCCATTGCATTCATTCCGCGAATGAACTTGGCAATTTGGTAACAGTGCTTGTGGTGCATGTCCACATTTACTGCGCGAGCCGTAGCGAGGTTCGAACCCTCAAGTAGCTGGGTGTATCCGGATTGTGGTTTACCTGAATTTCTACTCATCATCTCACCTCACTTCAATGCCACGTGCTTACTCGACCGGGTAGCACCCACACCAGGACCGGTGTGCGTAACTGAGCGGCGGGTTGGAGCAAATTCTCCTAGTGCGTGTCCAATCATCTCTGGAATCACTTCGATCTTGACGAAGTCACGGCCATTGTGGACTCCAATTGTAGTGCCGACCATTTCTGGTAGGATGTACATACTGCGGCAATGGGTCTTGACCATCCTTGAGCCGCCGTACGCGCGAACCTTCTCAAGGAACTTCTCAGATTCCTCAGACAATCCGCGGGATAGAGATCTCTTCGCGCGCGAAGGCATGAGAGTAGCGATGCATGGAGCATCGGGTTGGTCCTCTGGAGGATAGAGTGGAAGAGCAGTTAGCTCCTCCATCGTCATACCGCGCCAAAGGAACTGCTTCTTGCGGCGCTCAGCGATTGTCGAGCGACGCTTACGAGCCTGACGGCGAGCGAGCTTTGGCGAGCGGAACATCTTCTTTGACTTACGTGCCATAACTCACACCTCACTGCTCCCTCGTCCTTCCGCGCCCAGTTCGGCGCGGAGCGATGTTTCCGACCTTCTGACCCGGAGGTGCATTGCGACTCACCGAGTTCGGTCCGTGGACCGCCTGGTGGTTTCCACCACCGTGGGGGTGATCGACAGGGTTCATCGCGACACCGCTGACGGTTGGGTAGAGCTTTCCTCGCGCCTTAGCGCGGTAGTGTGCCGCACCGGCCTTCATCAGAGGCTTCTCGGTGCGGCCGTGGCCGCCAAGCACACCGATAGTGGCTCGGCAAGTTGCTGGTAGATCCTTCAATGACCCACTTGGCAGGCGGACTCGGACCCTCTCACCCATGCGGGTCTCAAGAGTCGCGGAGTTGCCGCCGGAGCGGGCAAACTTTCCGCCATCGCCAGGGCGTGACTCTACATTGCAGATTGGAGTTCCTTCAGGAATCTCCGAGAGATTCGTAACATTACCCGGTCGCAGGCTGACGTTGTCACCAAAGGCCAATTCTTGGCCGATGGAGATTCCCTCAGGTGCGGCGATGTGAGCGATTGTGCCGTCTTCGAATTTCACGCGCGCGAGGGGAGCGGTATGAGCCGCACTATGCACGAGGTCGGTGACCTCGCCCATCTTCTCGCTAACACGCGGAAGGCGGTTAGCTGCTGGGAATCGGTGGCTCGAGACCTTGTTCTTTGGACTCGATCCGCGGCGTTGTGAACGTGTTCGCTTACCCATGATATCACCTCATCAGAACGCTCCGAGCTTGAGCGCTGCATCCTCCGCATCGTAGCCGACGGCAAGCCGCACTGAAGCGTGCTTGCCGGTGATTGTGATCTTCGTGTTGACTTTGGCGACCTGAACGTCGAGGAGTTCCTCGACAGCCGCCTTGATCTGAGCCTTTGTCGCCTCACGGCGAACGATGAACTCGATCCTGTTGTTGTTCTCACGGTAACTACCGTCTTCGTTCGAGACACGACGAGCCTCGAGAGTCTTCTCAGTGATCCAAGGCATCTGAATGATACTGTACGGGTCAATCATGGGAATCACGCCAGTGCTCCTATCGCTGCCTTAGTCCAGACGGTAAGTCTTCCAGCGTCGCCGCCGGGTGCGAGATCTTCTGCAGAGAGGTCCTTGGCAGCGACAACGTCGACGCCAGGTATGTTGCGAGCAGCCTTCGCGAGACCATCAGTCTGAGCGACCACTAGAAGGATACTCTTCGGAGTACGATACTTGCGGCCACGCATTGTTCCCTTGCCGGCACGGATGCCACGGCCACTACGAGCGCGCTCGAGGTCATCACCGAGTCCAAGTCCGCCCATCATAGCGAGGAACTTGCGGGTCGAATACTGTAGAGGCAGATTCTCGACATCATACTTCTCGTCGCCACCATCTCGGCTCTCGACATATCCATCGATGACGATTGGGAAGCGAACACCATCACCGAATCGATGGCCGCGTGCCGCGACCATGTCGGCGTCGGCAGTTGCTGCGATAGCGGAATCGCGAGCGACACCGTTCTCCTTGCTGTTGATCTTCTGGGACCAGTCCTTGGCGACCATCGGTCCATGAGCGCGGCGTCCGCCGCGTGTGTGAGGGTTCTGAGCACCTGTGCGCTGTCCGGCCTTACGCATGATACGCGAGACACCACGACCCTTACCCCACCATTCGACGGAGTGCTTCATTCCAGGTTGTGGCTTGCGCTTTCCATCGTGCTCGCGGTGACCGTAGGCCTGTCGGCGGTTAGCTCGACTTGCGAGCACGGCTCGGCGAATCAGATCCTCGCGGATCTCGGATTCGAAAACATCTGGAAGGGTGAAAGACTTGCCATCCTTCGCCTCGACCTCGTAGATCTCGGCGAGCAGACCTGCGTCCATCTCTTCTTGCTCGACGGTGTTAACCAGATTGTACGACTTTGTCTTCATCTAATCACACTCCCTGCTTGCTCGAGGTACTGACGTAAGTCAAATCGATCTCGTGCAGTTTCGACTTCGGGCGAATCGCGTCACGGAAGCGCAGGAGGCGCTTCGCAGGACCTGGCAGACTGCCTTGGATAATCATGTATGGATTGGTGACTTCTCCGTAGTGGAGAAAGCCACCGGCTGGAGTCACATCGGACTCATCAGGGTTAGAGATGCGAAGAACACGCTTGTTGAGTTCGGTTCGCTGATGGTATCCCATCTGACCGGCTTGGCGGATTGTCTTGCGGACGTAACCCGTTCCGAAGTCACCCATGTTACCGATCTGTCGGCGCCTCTTCGAGTTCTTGTGGCTCAGAAGCTTGACACCGAATCGCTTGATTACACCTTGGAATCCCTTGCCCTTGGTGATACCGACTACGTCAATCTCCTGACCGGATTCGTATACATCTGCAACGGTAACTTCGCCACCGAGGCGCTCCTTTGCCCACTCGAGCTTGGCATCGTTACCTCCACCAACAAGACCGACCTCCATGATTTCGGGTGTCTTGGATGGCACGCTCTTTACCATCGAAGGTTGGGTAGAGACAATGAGACGAACCTCACAGAGGTTCGAGTTAGCGAGAGCTTCAAAGGAATCATCATTGGTATCGCCATCACGGATTGGAAGACGTCCAGCGCGCTTCGCTGGCTTGCGTCCTTCCTCTGCATCTCGCTCGCCGCGAGTCTGGTTAGCGAAGCGTGGGTGAAGGCCTTCTGGGCTAGCAGTAGAGTCAGCCCAGACCTCACCAGCAGTCTGCATTCCGTATGGAGTCATGTGGTAGCCACGAATGGCTAGGACCTTCATCGGAGGAACCTCGACGACGGTGACTGCCCTGCGGACCTCTTGACCGGCGGAGGTGGAGGTAGGATTGGTGTCCCGCATTAGAACGTGAGTCATGCCAGCCTTCCAACCAGCGAATCCCTGAATGCGAATCTCGCTTGATTCAGTCTCGGGCCAGGAAGTAATTCTTCCATAAGGTCGAATCGCCCTCTTTCGAGGGCTAAAGCCCATGCTTCCCCTCTTGGGGTTATGTCGGTCAGCCATTTGTATGTCCTCCAGTATTTACCGGAAAGTTTGCCGCCGAAGCGGATTCGAACCGGGCCACCACGTTAGGGAGGAACCGTGACACCGAAAGCCGATTTCCGAGTGGAGATCGGCAGTCTGGGATACTTGAGTAGAGCCCTGTGGTGTCTGGTGCCTCACGTAGTGAGCGGCCTTGCGACTTCCATACTATATATGAACGAATCGGGATGGGTCAGTTTGCACCCCTATGGAGTGTAAGTGAACCATGGGGTCAGTGCAACGATTTAGAACCCTGACTTCGAATCGATTGGCCCATGAGCGCGAGGCTGCAGCATGATGGGCTTCGTGACGAGGTCATCGAAGCCCGAGCGTATCAGCTAGAGGCAGTCGATGTGGCGCTGTCGGGTTCGACCCTTCTTGTGCTTCCGACAGCGGCTGGAAAGACCGCCGTCGCTTGGATGGTTATGGCCGAGATGCTGCGACGCTCAGATGGCTGGGCGCTGATGATCGCCCCGACCGTAGCTCTGGTGAAGCAGCATCTCGATGATTTGCAATCTGTCTTCAAGGATGAATCAATTGAGCCTATCGCGATGAGCGGAGCGATACCGGCATCAAAGCGAGAAGGGATGTGGCAGAAGAGTCGCCTCGTCGTCTCAACACCTCAAGTGGTTCGCAACGATGTGACTAGAGGCGTGCTGGATCTGAACAGCTGCTGTGTATTGGTGGTCGATGAGGCGCACCATACGACAGGGGAGCGTGGTGAAGCACAAGTTGCTGATCTCTATCTCAGGCTCGCAGCGGATCCACTGATTCTTGGCATGACCGCAAGCCCCGGTTCGAAGATCGAAAAAGTCGAAGAAATTTGCCGTAGGCTTGCAGTCGAGCGAATCCACATGCGTAGTTCAAGCGATGATATGCTCACAGAACACCTCGCAAATCTCGATATTGAGGAATTACGAGTCAAAGTTCCGAACGAAATTCGAGAACTCGCAGAACCTTTCGTTCGTTGGCAGGAGAGTATCGTCGACCGAGAGCGTCGGCTCGGCAGGTACGTCCTACCAGGACCTGCCTCTCATTCTGGACTCGCCAATGCCATGGAGAGAGCAAATGCCGCGATTCGCAGAGGAGAGTCGGACGCCTACGGATCGATGAGCAGAATCGGGTTGGCGATGTCCCTTCATCACTTGATCAACCACCTTCTCTGCCAAGGCACCGCTGCCGCTCGAGAATTCCTCGACCGAAAGGAGAGCGGCGCCGACTCAGGGAAGAAGAACACGCGCAATCTTCTCCGTGATCCACGAGTCAGAGGCCTACGAGCGAGCCTCGCTGAAATCGGTGAAATACACAGCAAGGTTGGCGCAGTCCGGCGACTAGTACGAGAGAGACTGCGCCGCGACCCCGAATCCCGAATCATCGTCTTTGCGACCTTCAGAGATTCAGTGACAGCCCTAGATACAGCATTGGAGAACCTCGAAGGTGCCAAGCCAATCCAATTCATCGGCCAGAGCAAGCGAGGAAGCGGCAAAGGTCTGACGCCAAAGCAGCAAATCGGGCGCATCGAATCATTCCGCTCAGGTGAAGGAAACATACTGATTGCCACGAGTGTCGGCGAGGAAGGACTTGACATTCCTAGCGCCGATCTCGTAATCTTCTACGAGCCGGTCCCGAGCGAAATTCGTAATATCCAACGCAGGGGCCGAACCGGCCGCCACCGCGACGGAGATGTTGTCGTCCTGATAGCCGAAGATACTCGTGACGAAGGAGCGCGTGCAGCTGCCCTTCGACGTGAAGAATACATGTACCGAGCAGTCGGCAGAGTTCGAAGAAAACTGGCTCGTAGTGGCCATCTTGACCTTTCAAATTTGGCTCAGTTCCGAGTAGTAATCGAAGGCGAACTAACTCCTGCTGCCGAGTTTGTCCGAAGCATACGAGAGACACATCGCCCGGAACTCCGTGAGCAGCAGCAACCTGAGAACACAGAAGCAATAGTAGAGCCTAGAATAATCCCTCCATCCACATTCAGACCGAGAGGGCAAACCGGTCTCGAAAATTTCCCAGCACAGCACGAGGGTGTCGAGCCAAAAAAGCAGGAAACTGCGGAAGAGAAAACACCTCAAGTACGCAAAAAAGAATCAGGCCCATCCAATCCGCCGAGCAAGAGCGATCCAAAACCTCCTGAAGAGCCTGCACACCCTGTCTCAGCCGCACAGGATTTGATCGACCTCGAAGATAGTCTGCCCGATGTTCCCGGAGCGACGGTTACAGCCGATGATAGAGAACTTAACAGCGCCGTAGTGGCACGATTGAAGGCCTTGGGTACTGAAGTCCGAATCGACCGTCTCGAAACGGGAGACTTCCGTATTGGCGAGCGAATCCTAGTCGAGCGCAAAACTGTCAGAGACTTCGTCGACTCACTTGTCGACGGTAGACTCCTTGAACAAGCGAGCAGACTAGTCGGAGCAGCCCCCCGAAGTCTGCTCCTAATCGAGGGAGAAGGACTGTTCCACTCACCCAGAGTCCACCCCCACGCACTGATGGGAGCACTCACCACCCTTGCCCTCGACTTCGGCATCCCTGT
>Ga0206678_10001407_pt1 | contig 15617 bp, 15 predicted proteins | sample M180m12015metaG_FD_155453 | JGI IMG/M metagenome (GOLD analysis project Ga0206678, IMG submission 155453) | Ammonia-oxidizing marine archaeal communities from Monterey Bay, California, United States - M1 80m 12015 | ecosystem: Environmental > Aquatic > Marine > Intertidal zone | place: USA... | reverse complement strand
CCAGCAGTCACAACGCCATCTTCAAACAAAGTCCTTAGGCCAGCTAAGGATTCTACTGTCGATTGAGGACGGGGATGTTCATCTGCGTCAACTATCACAGGCGGCTTCTTCCGACCCTGAGAGACTTCAATAGGAATTATTTCATCGTCAAAAAAACCCTCTGCTCTAGCCGTTTCAAATTTCGCTTGGGAAGCCGCGGCGAAAGCGTCTGCCTCTTCTCTCGAAATAGTTAGATCACTGGCTATGTTGTCAGCCGTCTGTGGCATTGTGTCGTTGCCGAAAACGGCTGCAAATGCAGGATTGGTAAAACGAGCACCTAATGTACTGTCGGCAATCTCCTGGCTCCGATCATAGGCAGATTTAGCCTTACTCATCACTATCGGAGCGCGGCTCATAGATTCTACGCCGCCGGCCAAAAATAAATTTCCCTCTCCTACTTTGACAGCCCGCGCCGCATCCAAAGTGGCTGCCAATCCAGAGCCACATAGTCGGTTTACAGTTTGTCCGCCTACTTCCACTGGCAAACCAGCCCGCAATAAAGCAAAGCGCGCTACATTTCGGCAGTCTTCACCGGCACCGTTGGTATTTCCCATGATCGCGTCTTCGTATGCTTCGGCAGGGAAATCGTTTCTTTCTACTACCGATTTAATTGTGTGAGCCAAAAGGTCATCCGGCCGGACAGAGGAAAGAGCACCAGCATGGCGCCCAAAGGCAGTTCGCCCGCCATCATAAATATACGCATCGGATATGTCAGACATAGCGTTTCTCGATTAGGTAATTAAACTTATTAAAACATTAGTTCCACTTGCACTCATTACAGTCCCTGTTCGAGCTAGTCGAGCCGAATTTTCCGCCTTTTTTATATGTCGCGTACTGAGAGCGCGAACCATCGATGGCAAAACAACAAAGGGCCAGCATTCTATCATGTCATTCGAAAAAAACGGGAGCTTATGGTAGGTTAGCCGCTCGTTTTTAGGGGGCAGACATGATTAGAGATCAAGAAACACTAAACCATCTCATCGATTTAATTGATCGTTTTGTGCGAGAGCGTCTAGTGCCACGAGAAAAAGAGCTTGAAGAAACAGGTAAGCTTCCTAACGATATTCTGGCAGAGATGAAGGAGCTTGGGTTGTTTGGCCTTACTATACCTGAGCAATATGGAGGATTAGGCCTAACCATGGAAGAAGAGATCCTGATTGCCTTTTCTTTGGGTCGAACTTCTCCAGCATTTAGATCAGTAATGGGTACGAATAACGGCATCGGCTCGGCGGCTGTTGTTTTTAATGGCACTAAAGAGCAAAAGCAAAAGTATCTGCCTAAATATGCTAGCGGGGAATGGATAAGTTGTTTTTGTTTAACCGAACCGGAAGCCGGCTCCGATGCAGCAGCGCTGAAAACTTCTGCTGTTCGCGATGGTGATTGTTATATCCTAAATGGTACCAAGCGCTACATTACGAATGCCAAAGTAGCCGACACTTTCAATGTAATGGCACGCACTAATCCTTCAATTAAAGGGGCGCGTGGCATCTCTTCCTTTATAGTTGAACGTGATACTGCAGGTATAACCCTTGGAAAAGTTGATAAGAAAATGGGGCAATCCGGCTCGATGACTTGTGATGTTATTTTCGAAGACTGCCGGGTACCTGCTGAAAACATTATTGGTGAAGAAGGCGAAGGGTTCATTACTGCCATGAAGGTACTCGATCGTGGCCGCCTGCACATCTCCGGAGTCAGTGTCGGAGTTGCAGAACGGCTTATTAATGACGCTCTCGACTATGCAATTCAAAGAAAACAATTTGGCCGACCTATTGCGGACCAGCAATTGATACAAGCAATGTTTGCAGATTCACAAACAGAAACTTACGCGGCTAAATGCATGACTCTGGAAACGGCCAGAAAACGTGATGCAGGTGAAGACGTCAGTACTGAGTCATCTGCATCCAAATTATTTGCAACTGAAATGGTTGGACGAGTTGCTGACCGCTGCGTCCAAATTCATGGTGGCGCAGGTTATATGTCAGAATACTCTGTTGAACGCTTCTATCGTGATGTGCGCTTATTTCGTCTCTATGAAGGTACCAGTCAAATTCAACAGCTCATTATCGCGCGCAACATGATCAAGGGAGCTAACTAAGATTCACTAAAGCTTTAGTTTCCTCTAGTCAGGTGTTGCTGGAACCACGCTACAGAGGCATTGGCAGCCCAAACTGCATCATCACCCCGAAATCCATGCCCGGCACCCGGGATGGTAATAAAATTTGAAACAATAGACTGTTTTTCAAATTCTGCCTGCATAATTTCGGAGTGGCTAATGGGAACTAAATCATCGGCATCACCATGAATGAGCAAAGTCGGCGGATCACCAGCATCAGCATGTAGGATAGGAGAAATTGCCGCAGCATTTGCCTGAGGAAAATCCAAAGCAGGGAATCGATCATTTGGACCGGCTATCTCTCGCAAATCCACTGGCGGAAAATAAGCAACAATAGCGGCGACGTCATTGCTCTGACGCATTACTTCTTCCCGCGCGTTCGGATCACCTTGATCAGAATCTAAACCTAACATTAAAGACAAGTGCCCACCGGCGCTGCCACCGGTAACACCAATTCGGTCTGGATCGATTCCATGTTGCCCTGCATGCATCTTAATGTGACGTATGGCGCGACTGACATCAGCATAGGCATCTGGCACGTGATATCGAGGAGCACTGCCATGATGCACAGGGATCAATGTAAATCCAGCATCAAGGAAATGAGAGAATTGCTCAACACGAGATTCTGGTGGAGACCAACGAGAGTACCAACCACCACTGACCATAAATACCACAGCAGCGCCATTTGCATTGTCTGGGGTGATAACATCATAGACTAATGCCATACCGTCTTTATGCCCGTATACGACATCTGCCTTAATGTTTGTATCCGCCAAGCTCGTGAGGCTTGAAACCATAAAGGTACTAGCCACTAATAGTTTTATTATTTTCTTCATAAGTAATTCCCGTTAATTTTCTCTTAGCAAGTTACCTGGTGAATACTGATCGGTTAATTCGCGGCGACTCATATCCCAGTCAACTCGAGTGGTCAATCTCCGAGGGTAATCCGTTAAAGATATTCCAAATTTTTCCAAAGAGGGCGCTATGCGCCGTGATGCCTCTACGAGCTCACCGCGAGGCGGCAGCGTGTTTAGTTTAGCAATAATAATCCGATTACCAGAAGTTGGTAATTTGAAATTGTAAAATTCACCAAAAGAGCGCTGATAAGTGACTGATTCATGATCATACAGGCGCGAAGTAGAAAAAGTATTTGCGACTAGAACACTATCTTTAGTCATTATCGTTTTTACTTCTTCAAGAAACTCTCGCGTTAACATGTGTTCAGGAATGTAATCTCCGCTAAAGGCATCGAGCACGATATAATCATAAGTTTCACCGCGAATACCTGCCCGCTTAATGAATGGTCTGCCATCATCCACATGGGCTTTCATATTATCGGTGTCACTATAGTAGAAATACTCTTTAGCTACGTTTACTACAGCCTCATCAATTTCAATAACATCGATTTTCGCATCCGGATACAACTCTGCAAATGTCATGGGAATTGACCCACCCCCTAAGCCGATAACCAAAATACTCTCTGGTTCTGGCTGAAGTAAAAGCCCAACAAAGCTCATTCGAGTGTAATCGAAAACTAGTTGGTCTCGATCGTTCATCATCATGCAGGTTTGATTGCGATCGCCACGGTGTACATTGAATAACAGACACCGACGCTCACCGACTTGTGTCACGGTAATATCACGATATTTGGAACGTGCTTCATGAATAGTTTCTGCCACTACCGCAGTAGCCATAAAAGCAAAGACTACCGGCCCAGCTAGAACCTTTAAAATTAGACTAAGCACGTTTTTTCGCATAACTAGGATTTGGACTCCTTGTGTTTAGATTCTGCAAATAATCAGACAGCAAAATAGCACATCCCGCAAAAATTAAAGCAATCACAGAACCCCATAATATCTGATTTACTTCAAACCATAGAACGAAATAAAAGCTCGTTCCTAAAGTTCCGGCGGCACTACCAAGCGTAGATATAAAATAAAGCAGTCCAGCCATTTGGCCACTGTCTTTTTCACTTTCCACCATCAGTCGCACCGAATAAGGCGAGATCATTCCCAATATGCTCGTTGGAATAAAGAAAAGAAATATGGACGCAAATAAAGAACCATATCGCGGATCTTCTATAGCGAGAAAAATAGGCTCCATAATGAAATCGGCAAAAAAGATGACAGGGAGCGAGAAGATGGCAGCGCAGATAAAAAATAAAGCATAAGTATTGGCACTGGGGTTGCGGGTCGATAAGCGTCCGCCAAGCAAATACCCTAACGCCAGCGCCAGCATAAAGATAGTAATAATACTTCCCCAAACGGAGAGGCTACCACCAAAATACGGCGACAGGATTCGGGCGCCCAGCATCTCTATAGTCATTATGCAAAAGCCACTAACAAAGGCCATGCTGGCTATAATTGCGCGGGGCAATACTCTAGCTTGCTTATCACTCACTACCAGTTCTTCATCAGTCTTGTTATTTGCGAGAGCGCTAAACTAACACCGTAAGCCACGGATTTAAATGGCTTTTGGGTCAAAGAAGCAGAGAGTTGTTGCTGCTAGCGAAATTCGGCCTGCGTCTCTATTTCTGGCTGGCCCCCAGACTACGACCACCATCTAGAGCGATGACTTGACCGGTCATGTATTTAGCGGCACCTGAAGCCAGAAATATCGCAAGTCCAGCCATATCAAACGGGTTTCCGATTCTTCCCAAAGGATTTTCCCCTTCGATTTTATCTCGAAAGTTTTTCAGCATATAACCCATCATCTGACTCTCGAATGGACCAGGTGCTATAGCGTTCACAGTAAGTCCTTTCGGTCCGAAACGAACAGCTAAATTCTTAGTTAAAAAATGTACTGCAGCCTTACTCGCTCCGTAAGCAAAATTGTCTGTACTGGAAACCCTTAAACCGTCAATCGAACCAATATTAATCACCCGACTGGGATTTTCTTGGGAGGCGTTTTTTAATAACAAAGGCATTAAGTCCCGAGTCAACGTGAAAATCGCTTTTACGTTAATATCCATCACTTTGTCATAACCTTCGTCAGGGTATTCCTCATAAGCTGCTCCCCAAGCTGCACCTGCATTGTTCACCAGAATGTCGAGCTTAGATTCTCGTTCTTTAATTTCTCCGATAAACAAATTCCTACCTTCCTGGGTAGATAGGTCAGCAGGAAAAGCAATGCATTCACCTTTCTCAGATAGCTCCTCCGCAGTTTCTCTGCAAGCTTCAGCTTTACGGGAGGATATATAAGTTTTTACACCATTCTCCACATATCCCTGGGCAATCATTTTTCCGATGCCGCGGGATCCTCCGGTAACGATCGCAATCTTACCTGCAATAGAAAATAAATCGTTCGACTGAAAAGACATTGCGTCCCCCTTACTCAGTTATTTTACCAGCAATAATCATTTCGCACATTTTTTGCAACACATGCGCCTTCTCTAGAAACCCAGCGAATCGTTGATCTTTAGTGTGCCCATGGTAGTACCGGTAATAAATTTGTTGTCCGATGACACATAAGCGAAATAAGCCAAAACAAAAATAAAATGGGAAATGTCCTACTGATAGCCCTGTTCGCTCTTGGAAGCGATTTATAATTTCCACTCTTCGCGGCGCGCCTTCAATATCGGAAGGCATGGTGCGCGCTTCACGAAAAAAATCGGGATCAGATATCTGAACCCAATAGCCCAAGGTACAGCCTAGATCCATTAATGGATCACCAACTGTCGACATTTCCCAGTCCAATACACCAATAACTTGCAGCGGATCTTCTGCATCGAAAATAACGTTGTCTAGTTTGTAGTCATTGTGAATAACGCTGGCCTTTTCACTCTCAATAGGCATATTGTCATTTAGCCATTTGATAGTGTTGTCACAATTCACCGTGTCCGGAGTGACTGCACTCTCCCAGCGACGACTCCAACCTTCTACTTGACGTCGAACATAGCCTGTAGGCTTGCCGAAGTTATCGAGACCTGCTTCTTTCAAATTAACTGAATGCAAGTCACCCAGCACATCAAAGAAGTTTAAAAGTTGTTGTCGAATTTGATCTGGGCTCAAGTCTAGATTAGAAGGGTATTCTCTGCGTATCACCAGCCCTTCAATGTAATTCATCAAATAGAAATCAGAACCTAACACGCTGTGATCATTACAGAAGTGAATCGGGGCTGGGCCATAGGAATAAACATTCTTTAGGGCTGAAAGAATTTTGTATTCACGAGACATATCATGAGCAGATTTAACTTTGCTTCCAAACGGCGGCCGCCTGAGCACCCATTGCTCATCTCCATTTGATAACAAATAAGTAAGATTTGAATGCCCGCCTGGAAACTGAGAAACTTCTAGCGCAGAGACATTAGTGCCAAGAATAGGCTCTAAATGTTGCTTCAGTGCATCCAGATTTAATTCTTCCCCGGCTCTAATGCTTCCCGCTTTATCGACTAATTCGTCCGCGCTCACTTTACCTTCCTAGTTTCGATAGCCCATTAACGATAGGTCACCAAATGCTGCATGCCCTTTTTTTCCAAATGCGGCAGGCTATTAAATTGAGTGAGGGAGATCTTACCATTTCCATAGCGCACCCGAGTAACAGAACTATTATGCACCATCCAATTAGTGGCGATCACTTGTTCATCTGGAAAACCAAGCACCCTCTGCAGTGCCATGGCGATAACTCCACCGGAAGTAGAAATAAGAATGCGGCTACCACTAGCATGTCTAGACATTATTTCATCTAAGGCACTGTAGACGCGATTCTGAAAGGTTTGCCATGCTTCATATTCAGTATCCTGATCCGCGGGTTCAAGTTCATTGCGGATCCATTTTGATGTAGCTGCCTCAAAAACCTTCTGAAATACCTTTTCATCCTTGATTGGCAACTCAATGTCATACTCAGAATTATGGTTTCTCAAAAAAATCTTTAATAGTGGATCTGCATTGTATTCATTCAAACCACGGTGAGTGTCCGCTTTTTCTGGTTTTCCTTTTACCAGGGCCATCAGCTCTCGAGCGGTTTCTTGTTGCCGCAGCAAGGATCCGCAATAGATGTAGTCAAATTCTTCACCAAGGGATTGCAAATGAAGCGCCAGGATTCGAACCTGCTCTATACCAAGATCACTTAGCTTATCGTAGGATTTCTGACCGAACGACGCCTGTCCATGTCGAACAAAAATAAGTTCACTCATGACACTGTTCCGATGTAACCAAAATTAGACTAGAGAGAGGCAAATCGCTCTGTGTGATAGTCAGCATTACCAAACATAATATCCAAAGCAGTAACTCGCTTAAACAAATGCCCCACATCGAGCTCATCTGTCATACCAATCCCACCGTGAATCTGAATTGATTCCTGACCAACTTTACGAATCGCTTCCCCGACTCGACTCTTAGCAGCAGACACTGCTTTGGTTTTTTCCAAATCACTTTCAGCACTGTCTAATCTCATTGCAGCCATCACTACAATAGACCGCGCCAACTGGCATTCAATAAACATATCAGCCATGCGATGCTGAAGAGCTTGAAAGGTGCCGATAGAAGTACCAAATTGTTTGCGCGTTTTGCTGTACTCTACGGTTTTTTGCAAAAGTAACTCCATTGCACCAACCGCTTCGGCACTTACACTAACGGTGGCCCGGTCGACGATTTTTTGCAATGCCGATAGTGCACTACCTGCATCGCCTAATCGACTGCTAGCCGGCACGCTTACATTTTCTAACACAATTTCTGAAGATTTTTTACCATCGATGTTCGTAAATGAATTGATTACTAAGCCCTCACTGGCAGCATCCACCAAGAAAATCGAAATTCCATCTACGTCAATGTCCTCTCCAGACTCACGAGCCACAACAAGCAGTTGATCGGCATTCGATCCGTTTAATACGGCGATCTTCTTACCATTGATAAGAACCTTATCTCCCTGCACAGTTGCGGTGGTTCCAACCTTAGCGAGATTAAACCGGCTACCCATTTCTGCATAAGCACAGGCCAACTGTAACTTACCTGTCACTAGCTGCTCTAGCAGTTCTGATTTTCGTTCTCCATTGCTAAGCTCGCTGATTAATCCTCCACTTAATACCGCAGTCGCGACAAAGGGTTCTACGAGATTCGCTTTACCAAACTCCTCCATCATTACAATTAAATCGACGGCAGAGCCGCCGAGACCGCCATCTTCTTCGGTGAATGGCACTGCTAGCCAACCAAGCTCCGCAAACAAGCGCCAATTCTCTTTGCTATACCCGTCTTCACTCTCAATAATCTTGCTACGCGTTGTGAAGTCATAACTCTTCTGTACAAATTTTTGTACTGAATCCTGCAGCATTTGTTGCACTTCTGAATATGAAAAATCCACTGTAAAACCTCGTTTATTCCTTGTTCTTCTAAAGCAGCTCGTTTAAATCTATACCTATAAGCCCAAGACCGCTTTGCAAATAATATTGCGCTGAATTTCGTTGGAGCCTCCATAGATGGAAGCTTTTCGGTTATTAAAATAGGTCAGGGCTGCTGCTGCGGAATTTCCAGGCCCTAGAGGGGTCCCTTGAAATCCGTCTTCAAATTGCTCAGGGACATAAGGCAGGCAATGGTAGCCCGCAAGCTCCACAAAGGTTTTATCAATCCTCTGAGCCAACTCAGTGCCTACAATTTTCAGAATCGATGACTCAGGTCCCGGTGCCTTGCCCGTAGATATCGACGCTAGCGTCCGCAACTCTGCATACTCGAGCGCTTGCAACTCTATTTCTATTGACGCTAATTTATTACGGAAGCCTTGATTATCCATCATGCTGTTACCGAAACCATCATCGGTTTCACCGGCAATACGTTTCAAAGCACGGAGACGACGCTTGCCTCGGGGCACTCCTGCAATATTTGTTCTCTCGTGGGTTAGCAGTACTTTCGCGTAGGTCCAACCTTTGTTCTCCTCACCGATCAAATTATCAGCGGGCACGCGCACATCGTCGAAAAACACTTCATTCACTTCTGGTTGCCCATCAATTAGATAAATAGGCTTAAGCGTAATGCCCGGTGACTTCATATCGATAAGAAGGAAACTAATACCTTCTTGTTTTTTAACCGTGTTATCGGTTCTTACTAAACAAAAAATCCAATCGGCATATTGCCCGTAGGTGTTCCAAGTTTTCGCACCATTCACAATAAAATGATCACCATCGCGCACCGCAGCAGTTTTTAAAGACGCGAGATCAGATCCTGAATTAGGTTCAGAATAACCCTGACACCACCATACATTGCTTTCTAAGATGTCCGGCAGAAATCGGGCTTTTTGCTCCGCAGAGCCATAAGTCATAATAATTGGCGCAACCATCTTCATACCGAAGGGAACTGGCTCCGGCGCACCGATTAATCCCATTTCAGTCTCAAAAATATGCTTCTGAATCTGTGACCAGCCAGTACCTCCATGTTCAACTGGCCACGACGGTGCTGCCCATCCTTTTTTGTATAGTATCTTTTGCCAGTTGACGATCTCTTCTTTGCTCAGGCGCTTGCTCGCATCTATTTTTGCGCGATATTCCGCAGGGAATTCACTATCTAGAAAACTTCGAGCTTCATCCTGAAAGGCTAGATCTTCCTTTGTGAAATCTGCATTCACTGTATTTCTCCGATTCAAGGTCATTACCCATAACAACAGGGGCTTTGGCGAGTAACAAAAATTCTGGAACTCGATTAGATTTCCAATCTAGGCGTGAGTTTAAACGAGGCGAAAGACTATCATTTAATTAGTGGAGAAATAAACAAAAATCGAACGTATGCTCGGCAAATTATAGAGAAAATCAAGATAAAGAATCTTCAATGATTTCAGTAAGCAAGCCACCGTTTATTGATTTCACCAATCGCATAAGCTCGATGGATTTGGCCTTCCAAATGGGTTATGCTTTGAGTTGAATTTAGCGTACTGTCTTTCTAAGTTTTCCTTCGTCTTTTTAGGTAGATCCTCACATGAAAATAAACCAACTATTTAAAATGATTGTGCTCTTGCTCATCTTTAGCACTGCAGCAGCTTGCAGTTCAACGAGTGAAGAAGAGCCAGCAAGCGAAGTTGCTGAAACTAGTGAATCCGGTATTGACGCAACCACTCGCCGCTCACAGGAATTGGAAGAAGAAGCGCGGGCTCGCGCCGCTGCAGCAGAAGAACGCATGCGTCGTTCAGCGTTAGCGAACAGAGTCTTCTATTTTGACTTTGATGTTTCTGATTTTAGGCAAGCAGATCGCGACATATTAAATTTTCACGCACAAGATTTGGCGGCAAACCCAAGCAAGCGTGTTCGTCTTGAAGGGCATGCTGATGAGCGAGGTACTCGTGAATACAACCTAGCCCTTGGAGAGCGAAGATCGAACAACATTCTTAACTATTTCGTCGTAAACGGAGCACGCCGTAACCAAATCGAAACTGTTAGTTACGGAGAAGAGCGTCCTGCCGATCGAGCCACTTCTGAAACTGCCTATCAGCGTAATCGCAGAGTCGAAATTGTAATTCAGTAAGTAGTTGTTAGTTAGAGAGAAAATCCAAGATGCGGCTCGACTCTATATACCGATCGAACTAAAGAGCTCGCTTTAATTCTTCTGCAATTTGTTCAATTAGTTCCATTCCTGCTGGAATACCTCCAGCAAATGAAATAAACCCGTGGATCATATCAGTATAGCAAACATGGTTTACCGGCACTCCCTGCTCACTTAAGCGATCCGCAAAAGCCTTACCCTCATCACGCAAAGGATCAAAACCAGCAGTAATTAATAACGCTGGAGATAAACCGTGTAAATCACACTTCAAAAATGAAAGCTCAGGATCAAAGGCTTGTTCTGGGGTTTCCAAATAATGACTACGAAACCAGGACATTCCTCCTTTAGTTAAAAAATAACCGCTGGCGAACTCTTCTACAGAAGGAAAACTCATCGGCAGATCAACAGAGGGATAAATTAACACTTGAAAAGCTGGCAACGGATAACTTTCTTTTTTACAAGTTAGCTCTACACCTATTGTTAAATTTCCTCCCGCACTATCACCGCCGACGGCAATGCGTTTATTATCGATTCCTAATGTCTCTGCATTTTCGTGAACCCACACATAAGCATCAAACCCATCACGATGAATACCTTTAATCTTATTATCTGGTGCTAGCAAATACTCAACCGAAACCACTATGCAGCCACTTTTTGCTGCAAAGTGCTGAGCAATGGTGTCGTATTGTGGTACGTCCCCTAAAACAAAACCGCCTCCGTGGTAAAAAACAAACCCGGGCTGCAAAGCTTCTCTCCAACCAAAAGGTTTATAGACTCGAATGGTCAGTGCACCCGAGCTAATAGGAATCTCTAAGTCTTCGATGATATCAAGTTCACAGGGTGCTGGAGCGAACGGATTACCCCGTTCGGCCCTAAAAGCTCGGGCAGTCTCAGGTGATCCATTCTCAATTTGGGGTAAGCGCGCCGACGCATCGGCAACTTTCTGCGCAATCGAATCAAGCACTTCCGCGCTTTTCGCATCTTTACTTCTTAGCTTTATCATTGATGCATCTCTTAGAAAAAATTATCCCTCAATTTTGCTGGCTCGAAACCAACAATCCAGATTAGTAATGTGAACAGCAGAAAGCCTGGAAGCACATATAGCGCAATATTTCCGATGGATTGGGTCACTAATTCGAGAAATGCGATGGCCGCATAGACAATCATGGCTACCACATGAGCCAACAAATAGTAATTAATAAAGGGGGCACTATTGTTTGTCATAGGCCAAGGTTTGCTAAGGAAGAGCCAACGTAAACCTACAAGTACACCCAATATGTCTGTTGGCCAAAATAGCAATAAATTAATGTTGTGATGCGTGTCAGCGTGGTCAGAAAGAAACCAACTGCCTAACATTAAGATGCCGTAAATGCCGCTAAAAAATGCTGTCAACAAGCCAAGCAAACCAAGAATACGGAAATTTATGCCTGCTGCTTTAAAACCTATCTGGGGACGGGTCGCGTAAAAAGATTTTTGTATGCGCTTTAGCATTAACATTAGCAACAACACGGGTGAAATTAATACTATGGAAGCTATCCGATAAGGATCTGTTTCCTTAGTAGGTGGAGCGAATTCAATTATTACCTGCGGATCTGATAATAACATTAACTGTTCAGCATTCTCCGCTACATCGGACCGCACGTATCGTAAGCGATCTCTCAAACGCAAAGGTAGAAACATTTCCTCCCATTCAGACATAGCTCTATCGATGTTGCTATTCATTAACACATCAAGAGAAAGCGCAATTAATGAAACCGATTGATAATGCGCCTGGACCTGGTGACGAAAACTTACCTCAGTCATTCCTGTGAACTGCTGACTAATTCGCCCTGACAAGGCCTCATCGAGATAATCCCGCACCTTAGTTGTGCAGTTATCAAAAAAATACTGGTAAGGATAGACAATATTTTCTGGTTCGAGATTCCACATCAGGCGACGGTACAAGCGCACCTTTTGCGGATTGGTTAGATTTATACGGTCTTGCCAAACCGTGCGCTCCTGGAACCGATACATCGAAAATTCCTGGCTAGGTGAGTTAGTGGCCAGCTGATAATTCATAATTCCTTTAAAGAAATCCCAGGAAAATTCTACGGCACCACCACCAATATCAAAATTACCCCAATTAAATACCACGTCAGTATTTGAGTTTTCATCAAACACTCGCAAGGCAGTGTGCCCAAAGTTATCCCAGACAGCGTCACCCACGTCCACCGTAATTAAATAAAAATGAACACCACTCATGTCTGCAGGAATAGAATAAATTTCAGGGTTAGTAATTCTTTCCTGCGCTACCAGGGATATAGGCAGGGTCAGCAATCCAACTACCAAGAAAGCACTAAACCGAACAACAAGACATATGACCTGAATCATAGGAAAGCTTTGAGCTTTTGTTCGAATTAACTTGCTACTGCATGTTGTCATCAGATCCTACGGTACATCGCACAGCAATCCCTGTGCGAGCGACAAAAATTAATCATATCAAAGATTTATTTCAGATCAAGAAAGCAAGTTTCTACCCTAATTTGCGAAATATAGAAAAGAGCAACAGACGCCTGAATTTGCAGCAAGAATACAATATTTCCATTCTCTATCTCCCACGCAGACGAGAAGAGATTTCTGGAAATAACATCAAATATAAACAGAACTATTAGAAATGAGTTTTGTTAGGAGTGCACATTTATCTAAGTCCTGCGCAAATTAAAACGGCCCGATAAATTAAGTTCGAACAGAATATAAACAAGGTAAATTCTTGTCTCGAATTCACTTAATTTAGCGGGGTCGATTTTTCCAAGCTTCAATAATTTCTCGTTCGCGCTCGCGAGTTATCCCAGCTTGTCGGTTTTGCCGCTCTATTTGGGGTCGAGTTCTGTCCCACATTAGCGTGTCCAGGGCAGTTTGTTCCATAGTTCGGAAGGTTAGGCCTGCTTCAATTGCCCGCTCAACACTAACGAATGAAAGTGGGTCCCCTGGAATCCATGTGGGCATATCACTCCAAGGTGAAATATTTTGCTGTTGTAGAAATTGCTCCGGGATCCATGCAAGAGAATAATCACTATCAACTGCCGAACCAATTGCACCGAGCATAGTGCTCATGGTCATACGGTAGTTGGGTCCTGTTGCATTGAAGTCCCCTGTAACTCGCCCCTCGGCAAGTCGAATCATCCATTCTGTTAAATCCCGCTGATCAATAATCTGATTAGCATGATTAGGGTTACCTGGCGCTAATATCTCTCCACCTTCATCAAGGCGTACAGGCCAATACGTAAAACGATCTGTTGGATCGCCCGGACCAACAATTAAGCCGGGTCTCACAATCGCACAACGGTTTGGGAAGGCCGCGCGTACAATATCTTCTGATAATGCTTTCGTTAAACCATAGGTTGCTTCATCTCCCATCGACCAACCTTTCGGAGGACTGACTCTCGTAGTCGACTCATTAACCATTGGTTCCCATAGCATGCGCTGCCAGTTTTCATAGCCGAAACCTTCGATGGCATAGGCAGAAATCGATGAAATTAGAATATAGTACTCGGCTGCACCTCTAAGTAGCTCTGTACTGGCTTGAACCCATCGATAGTCCCTGGAATTGTTATCGAGCACGACATCCCAGGTTCTGCCAGTCAATGCAGAGAGCTCATTGTTGCGATCCCCTACCAGGTATTCGACACCAGGGACATCGAGCTGCTTATTGCCCCGAGTAAATATTGAAACTTTATGCCCGCGAGAAACTGCATATCGAACCATGTGTGGCCCAACAAAACCGGTTCCCCCAAGAATCAAAACTTTCAAAGGTGATTGCGCCTTTGCCGGGAGTGACATACCCGCAGCCAACAAGGCACTAAGTCTTATAAATTCTCTTCTAGTTCTGCTCATTATGTCTCACCTTTTTATACCGCTATCTAAACGAGTTTAGTTACAATTGAAAGCAGATGACCAACATAAGTCCCTCAGCTTCGATTAAATTTACCCCTCGTTATTCCAGTTTATTACTACACCTCACTTGATAATTATTTTTTAATTTCTGCTATCTGTTTTGAACTGACCAATTCCAACCACTGCAAGCAGGTAAAAAACCTTTATGTAAATATTAGTTCGCTAGTAGAAGTTTTTAGTAGCTCAATGGAGTATCTCACCAAATATCAATAAGAACTACCAATGCGAAATAACTTTCCCGGGGGAAATCTGAGACAAAAAAAAGGCCAGCAATGCTGACCTTTTTATAGAAATTCAAAACTTATTGGGCAGACTCTGCTTCACGTTGCTCCGTCATTCTTTCACCTCGAAGGATGTTTATCATTCCATAGTTGCCTTCATGACAGGCATACTCATAAAGTTGACCATCAACTTTCGACATAGGAACCATCACAGTAACTTTGTCCTTGAAAGTAGCAGGATCATCAACTGTAAACTCATACTCAACTGTGTAAGGCCCAGTACGCGTAAAGTATTCAGTTAATAATTTTTTTTCAGCAGTACCATACACACCAAAGCTCTGAGTAAACCCATTAAAGTTACGAGTCTCAACCACCAAAGTATCGCCATCCCAATACCCTCGGGAGTCACCAGTCCAAAGACGAATATCCTTAGTTAAAGGTTCACTGCTAGCGATTGGAACAATACGTGCGTCATGAATCATTTCAGTCATGATTACCACGGTATTCTTATTCTGAAAAATCTGCACATTATTGTTATATAGATTAGGAGTAAACGGGGGGCCGGAATTAAATCCAACAATGCAGCGCTCAGATAAACCACGGTCTTCAGGTCCATCTTTGGCAATACCACCAACAACCATGCGGACCGGTCTCATTCCGGGCTCATCTGGGCCGAGGCCACCAACCTGAACTGACACGCCTTCCTGCGTTTCAGGAAGCCTACCGTTCCCTGGATAGGTAATCAGGGAAGTCCTATTATCACCAGTACCACCCATTTCAGTCCAAAAAGTGTTGTACCCTCCAACTCCGATATTGTTTATTGCCTCTAACCAGCTTCAGTTTGATTGGCAA
>Ga0206678_10001406_pt1 | contig 15633 bp, 12 predicted proteins | sample M180m12015metaG_FD_155453 | JGI IMG/M metagenome (GOLD analysis project Ga0206678, IMG submission 155453) | Ammonia-oxidizing marine archaeal communities from Monterey Bay, California, United States - M1 80m 12015 | ecosystem: Environmental > Aquatic > Marine > Intertidal zone | place: USA... | reverse complement strand
ATTTCTAGAACAGATTATACTCTTCCTGCTTTAATTAATAAGACGGAGGTTTTAGCTGCTAATTTAAAACGTCAAAATGTTGATGACATAAAATTGTTAATGAAATTGAGTTTGTCCTTAGCAGAATTGAATTATCAAAGATTCCAGAGTTGGAATACACCATTTAATACTAAGAATGCTTCTCCATGTGGTTGGGTGTTCAATGGAGATGCATATAAAGGTTTGGATTATGCTTCATTGAATGACGATGACATAGCTTTTAGTCAGAAATCATTAAGAATACTTAGTGGATTCTATGGTATATTAAGGCCCTTAGATTTAATTCAAGCATACAGATTAGAAATGGGAACTCGGTTACAAATAAGTAATGATGTTAAAAATCTTTATTCTTTTTGGGGTGATCAAATAACGGATTTAATTAATAATGAAATTGTTGGCAACGAAGTCATCGTTAATCTAGCCAGTAATGAGTATTTTAAAGCTATTAACACTAAAAAATTGAAGGGTAAATTAGTTCAATGTTCTTTTAAAGAAGACAGAGGAGGTGAATTAAAAATGATCATGAGCTTTGCAAAAAAGGCAAGAGGATTAATGTCTAGGTATATTATTCAAAATAAAATAGAAGATCAAGAAGACCTAATGGGTTTTAATGAAGAGGGCTATTCTTACCGTTCTAAATTATCTACTACTTCAGAATACGTTTATGTTAGATAAATAATTTTAAGTATTATATTTAATCAAAATAATTAAACTTTAAACAATTGTTATGAGACTAAAATTTTCCAATTTTCCGATTTTATTTCTATTTCTATTTTTTGTTTCCTGTTCAAGTGTGGATGAAGGCGCTATTGTCGGTACATGGCAAATTAATCCAGATAAATGCGAATTAAACATTGATGATAAAATACTCAATGTATTGCCTAATGAATTAGCTGATCAGTTTGGTGGTCAGTTGGCCATGGTTCCTATTATGTTTAAACAAGGCCTTAAGGAAGAATCTTCTTCAATGAAAATTAAAATTAATGAAGATGGATTGTGGGAGCCAATAATTGATAACGAAGCTGAAAGAAATGATGTAGAAGATGATGTTTTATCCTCACTTAAATGGAACATTAAAGGAAATAAATTAAATATTACTTATTTTTTACCATATGGAAATGAAGGAATGGATGGTCCAGGAGTTAGTGATGAATTAAAAAAAGAAATTGAGGAAAGAAATAAAAAAGCTCTAGAAAATTCTAAAATTGAAGTTGTTTTCGATATAAAAGAGCTCAATGCAACGGATATGTTACTGTCGTTAGATATTGAATCTTTAATTGATGCTGCTAAGGAAAAGGGACTTGTTGATGAAGCTGAAAAAGGGTTGAGTAGTCAATTTGGAGGTTTAGATCTTGATCCTGAAAAAATATTAAAATCAATTGCGAAAAATATTAAGCTGACGCTAGCATTTAAAAAAGTTTAAAATTTTTAACTTTTAGCAAAGTCCTTTGCGAAATAGGTAAGGATAATATCCGCTCCAGCTCTTTTTATGCTTAAAAGAGATTCATTGAATGTAGCATTGTAATCTAGCCATCCTTTTTCACTGGCAGCATGAATCATGGCATATTCACCACTTACATTATAGGCAGCTATAGGTAGATCCATATTTGCTTTTAAAGAATGGATTACATCCAGATAACATAGTGCTGGTTTAACCATTAAAAAATCTGCTCCTTCTATAGTGTCTAATTCAGCTTCTAGCAATGCTTCTTTTTTGTTAGCTGGATCCATTTGGTAGGTTTTTTTATCACCACTTTTTGGAGCAGAATCTAATGCATCTCTAAAAGGACCATAAAAAGCACTTGCATATTTTGCTGTGTAGCTCATGATACTTACTTCTTGATATCCATTCTTATCCAATGCTTGGCGAATATGTCCAATACGTCCATCCATCATATCAGAAGGACCAATAATATCAATTCCAGCATCGGCTTGCGCTATAGACATATTGGCTAAAATAGGTAAGGTTTGATCATTTACTATTTTTCCATTTTTAACCAAACCGTCATGGCCGTCAGAAGAATAAGGGTCCATGGCTACGTCACTCATTAAACAACATTCTGGAAATGATTTCTTAATTGAAGTAATTGCTTTTAAATAGAAATTTTCAGAGGAATAGCTGTAAGTAGCTGTAGTGTCCTTTAAATTGTCATCGACAGCAGGAAAAAGGACGAAATTGGTAATTCCTAAATTCATGCATTCCTCAACTTCTTTTAATAGTAGATCTAAAGACCATCTAAAGATGTTAGGCATAGAAGGAATCTCGTCTTTTATATTATTACCATCAACTATAAATAGCGGGTAAATTAGGTTGGAAATACCAACTTGAGTTTCACTAAGCATAGATCTAATTGCAACAGATTTACGGTTTCTTCTTGGCCTTTGATTCATGGTGTTATTTTATGTATTTAAAATCTTGTCCTGCTTTTAATTTTAGCAGACAATTGTAAATTAATTTAATTACATTTTCTACATCGTCTTTGGCGCACATTTCTACAGTGGTGTGCATGTACCTTAAAGGTAAAGAGATCAAAGCAGAAGCGACTCCAGCATTTGAGTAAGCGAATGCATCAGTATCAGTACCTGTACTTCTAGAAGCAGCTAGTCGTTGAAATTTAATTTTTTCTTTTTCAGCTGAATTTATAATGAAATCAAGTAAATTATTTTGAACAGCAGGTCCGTATGAAAGAACAGGTCCTTTCCCACAAGCAAGATCTCCCTCATTAATTTTTTTAATCATAGGAGTTTGTGTATCATGACAAACATCAGTTACAATAGCAACATTTGGTTGAATTCTTTCAGCAATCATTTGAGCACCTCTAAGTCCAATTTCTTCTTGAACTGCATTGGTAATGTATAATCCAAAGGGTAATTTCTTTTTGTTTTCATGCAATAGTCTTGCAACTTCTGCGATCATAAACCCTCCCATTCTATTATCTAAGGCCCTTCCTACATAATTCTTTTTATTCAAGATCATGAATTTGTCTTCATATGTAACTACACAGCCTACATGAATTCCTAGTTTTTCAACTTCAGCTTTAGTTTTACATCCACAATCAAGGAATATATTTTCAGTTTTTGGAGTTTCTTCTTTTCCTCTTCTTGTATGAATTGCGGGCCAGCCAAAAACAGCTTTAACTGTTCCTTTTTTGGTATGTATATTTACTCTTTTTGATGGTGCTATTTGGTGGTCACTACCTCCATTTCTTCTCAAATAAATAAATCCTTGATTGGTTATATAATGAACAAACCATGATATTTCATCTGCATGTGCTTCTATTACAACCTTATAATCTGCTTTTGGATTGATCACACCAACAGCAGTACCATAAGTGTCAATAATAGTTTCATCAATATAAGGAGCAATATAATCTAGCCAAATTTTTTGACCTTCACTTTCAAAACCTGTTGGAGATGCATTGTTTAAATATTTTTCAAGGAAGTCTTCTGACTTTTTATTGATGATGGATGTTTTTTTTGGCATTTGATTTGTAATAATTAGGTTGTTTTAAGTTCGCAAGATATATACGATAGATGATTTCATCTAAATTATTCAGTAATAATATTGTCAATTTTTTAAATTGCAGTACTAAATTAATTACAATGAACAGACTTTTATTTATAATTCCTGTTATATGTTGTTGTATTTTGAATGCTCAGGAGCCAGTTGACTCTACTGTAATTCAAGTTCCTTCAGAAGACTTTTTAAATAAATTAGATTCTTTAGGTGGAATGGATAGTATAGCAAGTGCTCAATTGCAATATAACAAAGGAGTTGAGTTAATGGAGCAGAAAAATTATGACATGGCTATCACTTTTTTTGATACTTCTATTCTATATAACCCTGCTTTTGCATTGGCTTATTTTAATAGAGGGATATGTCAGCATAAAAAAGGAGCATTTGACCTTGCTAAATCTAATTTTAATTTATCAATTGAAAAGGACCCGTCATTTCATCTAGCACATTACGAAATGGGGCTTGTTTTTGAAGAAGAAGGTTTTGTAGATATGGCAATAGAAAGTTATTCAAATGCAATTAAAATAAATGGAAAAGAAGCTAAATACTATTATCAGAGAGGAGTACTTGTTTTTCAGGCTGCAGATTATGAAAAAGCAATCCAGGATTTTAATCAAGCTATCTCAAATAAAAGTAATCACGCTTATGCTTATAATGATAGGGGAAGTTCCTATTTAAAATTAGGAGATCTTGATGCAGCTATAAAAGATTTTCATAAAGCAGTTCAATACAATCCTAGTTTGTCATTTTCTTATAATAATTTAGGCTCTGCTTATAGGAAAAAAGAGAAATTCAATGAAGCGATCAGTGCATATAACAATGCAGTTAAATTAGATAATAAATATTATGTAGCATACAACAATAGAGGAATGGCTAAATATGGAAAAGAAGATTTTGATGGAGCTATACAAGATTTTAAAAGGGCATTAGCAATTAAATCAGATTATTCTTTTGCTTTTAATAATCAAGCATCTGCTTATATAGGAATAGAAGATTGGGAGAATGCAATAAAATCAGCAGATCAAGCAATTAATTTAGATCCAAATTATACTTATGCCTATTATAATAGAGCAATTGCCAAAGAAATGATGAGAGATCTTGAAGGGGCCTGCTCTGATTGGATGAAAGCATCGGAGCTAGGGTTAGATGCTGCAAGAATTTATTATAGTTCAACTTGTAAATAATTTTTAATATGAGGTTTTTATTCATTATTTCTTTTTGTTGTATAGGTCTGTTATCAACTGCTCAAGATATTCCTTTTGAGAAAGCTTATTTTAAGGAACAAAAAGATCAACTCAAAGAAGCATTAAGAAATATAAAAGAGGGAGATTTCATTTATGAAATGGGTTTCTCAGTCTGGCCTAAAGCCATTGAATTTTATCAAAAAGCCTATGAATTCAATCCTAATAATTCTCATTTGAGTTATAAACTAGGTAATTGTTATTTATATTCTATCCATAAATCATGGTCACTAGAATTTTTCGAGAAAGCTTATTCATTAAATCCTAACGTTGCAAGAGATATTCATAAAAAAATGGGCAGGGCCCAACAGCTTAAATATAATTTTGATGAAGCCCTTAAAGAATATCAGTTATATAGAAATGTCTTGAATAATTCAACTGATCAAGATGAGATCTTACTAGTTGCAAGATTTATGGAACAATGTAGGACAGCTAAAGAGCTAATGACTCACCCTGAAAGAGTATGGATAGATAATTTGGGTAAAAAGATCAACACGAAATATCCTGAATACAGTCCTATGATCAATGCAGATGAATCGGTATTGATTTTTACTACAAGAAGAGAATCAGGAATTGGAGATGAAACTGATTTTGAGGACATGGGTTATATGGAAGACATATTTACTTCTTATAGAGATATAAATGGTGAATGGGTTCAATCTATAGGTTTCGATGAAAATATTAATACTAAATCTCATGACGCTACTTCAGGTTTTTCAAATGATGGATTGACCATTTTTATTTATTATGGCTATAAAGGTATGGGGGATATCTATGTGTCTAAGAAAGTGGATGGAATTTGGACAAAAGCAAAAAGTATTGGAAAAAAAATAAATGGTAAGAATACCCATGAGACAAGTGCATGTTTGTCTTTTGATGGTAAAAAACTTTTTTTCTCCTCAAATAGAGAAGGTGGTTTTGGAGAACATGATATATGGGTGTCTAATTGGGATGAAGATAAAATGGAATGGGGAGAACCTAGCAATTTAGGTGGAGTGATCAATACTAAATACGATGAAAGGGGTGTTTATAAGCATCCCGATGGAAAAACCATGTATTTTGCTTCTGATGGTCATGCAACAATGGGTGGATATGATATTTTTTATTCTGTTGAAAATGACAATGGAACTTGGGGAAAACCTATTAATATAGGATATCCAATTTCAACTCCAGATCATGATGTACATTTTGTAATGTCTGCAAGTGGGAAACATGGTTATTATTCATCATTTAGAGAGGATGGGGAAGGAGAAAAAGACCTTTATATAATTACTTTCCTTGGCCCCAAAAAGATGCCTTTATTAAGCGGAGAAGATAATTTATTAGCTAGTGTAGTTGCTCCCGTTAAAGAAGAGCTTATTCAGCCTAAGGTAGAAGTTAAAATGAAAAACCTATCTATTTTAAAAGGACTTGTATTGGATGCTGACACAAAAGAACCTGTTAAGTCTCAGATAGAGCTGATTGATAATGGTGCTCTGTCATTAGTATCTGAATTCAATAATGATGGTGAAACAGGGAAATTTATTATATCTCTGCCTGCCGGAAAGAATTATGGTATTGCAGTTAAGGCTGATGGTTATTTGTTTCATTCAGAAAATTTTGATATTCCAGCAAGTGCTGGTTTTAGAGAATATGAAAAGATTGTATACCTTAAAAAGATTAAAAAAGGTGAGAGTATTGTTCTAAGAAACATATTTTTTGATTTAGATAAATATTCGCTAAAACCTGAATCTAAAACAGAGCTAGATAGATTGATTAAGCTATTAAATGAAAACCCAGATCTAAGAATAGAAATTTCAGGTCATACAGATAGTAGAGGTTCTTCTTCATATAATCAGGAATTATCGGAAGATAGGTCTAAGGCTGTTGTCGATTATTTAGTGGGAATTGGAGGTTTCCCTAGAGAACGATTTGAATTCAAGGGATATGGAGAAACTAACCCTTTGTATTCCAATGAAGATATTGGTAAAATGAAGATCAAAGAGGATAGGGAAGAAGCACATGGTTTAAATCGAAGAACTGAATTTAAGATACTAGATAATTAATTTATATTAGAAAGTAAGTAGGCTATTAAAGCCAAGAGAAGTAGGATTAAAAATAGGTTTTTGTTCTTATAAATAGGTTCCTTAGGTCTTTTTACAATTTCATTGTATTGCATACGAAGATCCTTAAAGTTTTTGTACTTATTTATGACTTCATCTGGAGGAGCTTTAAAAGTCGATTTATTTCTATTTATTTTATATCTCTTTTTCAACTGTTATTTTTTTGTAAGTTTTTCTAAGTCTTTCAACAGATCGATATAATCTAATTTTTGCATTGTTATCTGTAATACCCAAAATGTTTCCAATTTCAATAAAAGAGAGTTTTTCAAAATACCTAAGGTCAATGATCTCCATATCTTTGTCTTGAAGTTCATTCATTGCTTCGATTAGTAATTCTTGATGGTTAACTTCAGATGATTCATTGATGTCGTCCAATAAAGAAATTACATCTTTTTCTTGAATTTCTACTTCAATATTTTTCTTCAATTTACGAAAATGTAAATTAACCTCATTTCCCGCAATAGTATATAACCAAGAAGAAAATGGATAACCTCTGTCCTCATATTTATTAATATTAAGCATGGCTTTTAGGAAGACTTGTGAAGTGATATCACTAGTGATATCTTCATTTTTAACTTTTTTAAGAATGTAAAGGAAAATTTGCTTGAAATATTTTTGATATAAAGGAGCAAAATAAGCAGAATCCTTCTTTGCCGCTTCAATAAGCGGAAAATCAACTGACCTGCCCATTTTACTTTCCTTCAACGCAAGTTGTATTAATCATTAATTATAATTCAGAAATATCAAAACGGAACAATATTATTATTTATTTTTTGGTTTCACATAATAATTAATTAAAAGATATTCTTAAACATGAGTATTGTATGTGATGGATTGAATTAAATTTGTCGAATGAATAAAGTAGTTAAGCCCTATAAGAGCTCAGACAAATCAAAAAAAGAGCAGGTTGCTCAAATGTTTGATAATATTTCTCATAAATATGATTTTCTAAATCATTTTTTAAGCTTGGGTATTGATAGGATCTGGAGAAGGAAAGCCATTAATATATTGAAGAAAGGTAATCCAGAGAGTTTGCTAGATATTGCTACTGGAACTGCTGATTTTGCCATTGAAGCCATTGCTTTATCACCTAAAAAGATAGTTGGTGTTGATATATCCGAAGGAATGCTAGAAAAAGGTAAAAAGAAGATCAATAAATTAGAACTAGATAATATCATAAGTTTAAGTTATGGAGATTCTGAAAATTTACCCTTCGATAATGAATCTTTTGATGCGATAACAGTTGGTTTTGGTGTAAGAAATTTTGAAGATCTTAATAAGGGACTCAGTGAAATTAAAAGAGTACTTAAAAAAGATGGTCAGTTGGCAATATTAGAATTTTCTAAACCCAAAAAATTTCCTATTAAGCAAAGCTTTTATTTATATTCTAAATTTTTGCTTCCTTTTTTTGGTAGATTATTTTCTAGAGATAAGTCTGCATATACCTATTTGCCAGCATCAGTTGAAGCTTTTCCGGAAGGCGAACAATTCAAGGGTATTTTGGCTGAAAATGGTTTTTCACAAATTAATTTAAAATCTTTAAGTGGTGGGATAGCAACAATTTATTCTGCAATTAAATAAAAGAGTAGTATATCATTTTCATATATTTGAAAATTAATGAATAGACTTAGGAGTATAATAGTTGTATGTTTAGTATTATTCGGTTTGTCTGGAAATTCACAGACAGAGAATTTATACGATTTTGATCAACGCATGTGGCATTTTGGTTTTGCTTTAAGCTACAACCAATCTGATTTTTATTTAAATAGATCTGTTACCACCTCATTTCATCAGGATTCATTACAATCATTATATGTTGCTGCGAGGCCAGGTTTCACTTTAGGGGTTATTTCATCTATTAATTTTTCTCCTAATTTTAAACTAAGGTTCGCTATTCCTTCTCTTTCTTTTCAGGAAAGAAATTTAGAATATACTTATTTGAAATTACCCGACACAAGTGAATTTTGGTCTAAATCTGTTCGTCCAGTTTATCTCGATTTCCCAGCTATGATGAAATTTAGAACTGATCGAATTGGTAATTGGGCAGTATATGGAATTACAGGAATTAGATTTGGAATTGATATGGCTTCTAATAAAGATGTTGATAACGTAACAGCAGCTTTAGGGGATCAAATCATTAAGCTGAAAAAAACTGATTTTGGATTTGAAGTAGGTGGTGGAATGGATTTCTTTTTGCAATATTTTAAATTTGGTATAGAATTAAAACTGGGTGTAGGAATGATAAATGTTCATTTAAAGGAAAATACACAATTTGATAATCCTATAGAAAATCTAAGAACAAAGGTTTGGACCCTTTCCTTAACCTTTGAGGGATAATATTCTTTAATTGCCATTAAAAGTACAGATAGCTGTTTCTCCTGAGAAGGTCAATGATGATGATCATCACCTTAGATTGATTTGTGATAAATCACAAATTAATCAAGATGAAATAACTGCATTTATTCTTCAGAAAAGATCAATTGATGCTAGAAAGAAGAAGGTAAAATACAATCTTATTTTTGATGTTTATTATAATGAGACCTACATTGTCGAACAATATAACCCATCCTATCATAAAGTAGATGATTCTTCACATAAAGTTCATATTATTGGAAGTGGCCCAGCTGGTCTTTTCGCTGCTTTAACTTGTCTAAGAAAGGGCATTAAACCTATTGTATTTGAAAGGGGGAAAGACGTAAGGTCAAGAAGAAGAGATATTGCGTTATTAAGCAGAGATGGTATTGTTAATTCAGAATCTAATTATTGTTTTGGAGAGGGGGGGGCTGGTACATTTTCTGATGGCAAGCTATATACTAGAGCTAAAAAAAGAGGAGATATACTTGAAGTGTTAAAAATGCTTGTTTTTCATGGAGCTGAAAAAGACATTCTAATCGATTCTCATCCACATATTGGAACTAACAAACTCCCAAATATTATTCAAGATATTAGAGAATTAATCATTGATCACGGAGGTGAAATTCATTTTCAGCATAAGGTGACGGACATAATTATCAATAATGGACAGGTTGTTCAGCTTGAGATAAATAATAATAAAAATTATCCTGTAAAAGATGTAATACTATCTTCAGGTCATTCTTCAAGAGATTTATTCAAGTTATTATTTAATAAAGGAGTGAAAATGGAATTTAAGCCATTTGCTGTAGGTGTTAGAATTGAACACCAACAGAAATTAATTGATAAAATTCAGTATGGGACTAGTACTCGTTCAGAATATTTACCTCCTGCAAGTTATAGTCTTGTTTATAATGATGGGACTAGAAGTGTATACAGCTTTTGTATGTGTCCTGGAGGAATAATAGCCCCTTGCTCAACAGAAGAAGGTCAAATAGTTACTAATGGGTGGTCACCTAGTAAAAGAAATAATGAATATGCTAATTCTGGTATTGTAGTTGAGGTGAAATGGAATGATCTGCATAAATATTATAAAGATGGTCCATTGGCAGGTATCAATTTTCAGCTTGATATAGAGCGGAAATGTTCTTTGTTAGGAGGAGGTGATCAGGTATTACCTGCACAACGATTAATGGATTTTATAGATGGAAAACTGTCTAATGATTTACCTAGTACTTCTTATCAACCTGGGATAATGTCTGTTGATCTTAATGAGTTTTTACCTGATTTTATTGTAGCTACTTTAAAAAGGGGCTTGTTGGAGTTTGGTAAAAAAATGAAAGGATTTTTAACAAATGATGCTGTTTTGCATGCTTCTGAGACAAGAACATCTTCTCCGGTTAGAATACCTAGGAATGAATTGTTAGAGCATCCAGATGTTTTGGGTTTATATCCATGTGGTGAAGGTGCAGGGTACGCTGGAGGTATTATATCAGCTGCTTTAGATGGAATAAGGTGTATTGAAGCAGTAACATTAAAAAATATTACTGAATAGAATTTTTATTATTTAAAAATTTACTGATTAAAAAATTCATTTATCAATTTTAAACTTTGTAATTTTATTTACGTCTAACATTAAATTAAATTATTATGAAACCTTTATTTAAACTATTTCTAGTTATCCTTTTAGGAATCGGAATTACTTCTTTTGATCTTATAAATCATAAAAATGTATATAAAGAACAGACTACTCAGTGGGTGAAGATTGGTAAAAGAGTAGTTAATATGAAAGCGGATCATGATGAAATTCCTGTTACTGCTAATGCCGGAGTATTTACTAAATTAAAATTCAAGGTAAATATTGCTCCTATCCTTGTTAAAAATGTTAGAATAGTTTTTGGTAATGGAGAATCTAAAAATATTATGTTAAACCGAAAGTTTGCTCCAGGAACAGAATCGAAAGTAATAGATCTACCTGGTAATAGAAGGGTAATTAATAAGATTGTTATGAATTACAAGAGTTTTCCTGGATATGGAAAGGCAGTAGTTGTAGTTTGGGGAAAGCGTTAATTTTTTTTAGACATTTCATTGATAAGAATAGCTGCTGAATGACCTATATTCAATGATTCAGCATTTCCATTTCCAGGGATTGAGATCATATTGCTTGTTAATCCTGTAATTTCATTGGAAATACCATGTGATTCACTTCCAAGGATTAAAATAGATGGAGTTTTGAAATCATGTTTGTAGACTGAATCGCCCTTTAAAGAAGTTCCAATAATAGGGTATTCTTTCATGGATTTTAAAAATACATTAAGGTCTTTGTAGACCACATTGATCCTGAATATTGAGCCCATAGATGACATAATGGTTTTAGGATTGTATATATCAACACTATTAATAGAACAAACTATGTCATTATATCCGAACCAATCCATTGTTCTTATGATGCTACCTAAATTTCCAGGGTCGTTAATGCCGTCTAATACCAATAGATGATTCTTTATTTTAATTATTTCTTTCTGTTCAGGGGTTTTGATAATTGCAATTACTCCAGAATGTTGTTTTTGGTTAGAAATGCGTTCAGCATCTTTATTGGAAATAACTTCAGCATCAGGAAAAATATCCTGATTTTTTTCATTAACTAAAAGTCTTTCTATTTTTAGGTCTGATAGGATGGCTTCCTGACAAGTTTTAATACCTTCTACTATGAAAATACCATTTTCAACACGTTTAGATTTTCGATGTAATGAACTATATGTCTTTAAATCATTCCTACTGAGCGGCATATTTATATTTTTGTCTAAAAAAAATAATATTACAAAAAATTGAATCGTTTTAAGTCAATATATTTAATAATGTTTGTGATACTAGCTTTGTTAAGTTCGTGTAAGCTTACAAAGTATGTTCCTGATGATCAATTTTTATTGAATAATAATAGCATTGAATTCATTAAAGATTCTTCTTATTCTCAAGGACAGGTAAATATAGACGATCTGAATTCAATTTTAAAACAACAACCTAATCGTAAATTATTTCTTGGATATCGTTTTCATTTAAAATTGTATAATTTATCTAATCAAAGTAGAATAGATAAAGCTATTAAAAGAAAAGAAAATGATTCCATTAAAAGAAATGAAAGAATAGCTAAAAAAAATCAAAGAAAATTAGCTAAAAATCCGAATTACAAGGAAAAAAATCAAGTTGATAGAAAGTTAACTTTTGGTGAAAGATTAAGGACAACTGGGGAGTCACCTATAATTTTAGATAAGGGATTAGTGGAAAAGTCAAGTAAACAGCTTTCTGTTTTCTTGATCAATAAGGGATATTTCGACAATAATGTTAATGATACATTGATACAGCATCCAAGAAGAAAAAAACTTATGGGTGTTATTTACAAAATTCAAATGGGTCGTCCTTATATCTATAAGAATATTGATCTGGAAATAAATGATAGTGTCTTATTAGAATATATAGATTCAATTAAGGTTGAATCTTTGATCAAAGAAGGTGATAATTTTGATGCAGATTTTCTTGATCTTGAGAGACAACGTATAACCAACTTTTTATTGAATAATGGATATCATTATTTTAATAAAGAATTTATCTTTTTCAAAGCTGATACATCTGTAGGTAATAATAATATTGATCTTGTAATGGGTATTCAAAATTATAGGTTCAAAGCTGAATTTACAGACACGATCATTGAGAAAAAGCATCGACAATATAGGATTGATGCTATCAATTTTCAGTTGTACCCAGATTATGATAAAGATAGATTTGGAGATTCAACTAGAATATTCTACAAGGATGTTTCTTTTAGCTTTTATGAAAAATTTATTTGCAAACCAGAATTATTATATAATGCACTTTCTTTTAATATTGGAGACCTCTATGATAAGACAGCTAATGATTTAACCTATAAAAAGCTTTCAGGAATAGGTTTGTTTACTGCTGTTACAATTCAATATGATACTACTTTAACCAATGGTTTGTCCGTGTTTATAAAATTAAAACAAGCTAAGAATCAAACTTTCACACTGTCAGCTGATGGGACTAATAATGAAGGATTGTTTGGTGTAGAGGGTAGTGTTAGCTACGATCATAGGAACATTTTTAAAGGTGCTGAAAGGCTTTCTATATCAATTACTGGAGGAGTAGAAACCCAGCTATTGGTAACAGGAGATAGAGAGGATCTTACAAGTAACAATTCGGAATTATTTAACACTAAAGAATTTGGACCAAAAGTTTCATTAATTCTACCAAAATATTTATTCATTAATAATTTAAAGATTTTAAAAGATCACGCCAATGCTAAAACAGAATTTACAGCCTCATTAAATTACCAGAGAAGGCCTGATTTTACAAGGTCAATACAAGAGCTTTCATATGGTTGGATTTTTAGAGAGAAAGGCCCAATGACATGGCACATAAACCCCTTGTTGATCAGTGCAGTAGATATTACTAAAAAGGCTGAATTTGAACAACAGATTATAGATTTAGATGATCAATTCATTGCTGCAAGTTTTCAGGATCATATTATAGCGGGTGGTTTATTTTCTTTTGAATATAATGGTCAGAATGATAGAAAAGCAATTAATTTTTTCTACATGAAAGCAACATTTGAATCTGGTGGCGGGTTGCTTTACAGGTTTCATCAAGCAATTAATAAACCATTTGATAATTCAGCTACCAATAGTTATAACTTATTAGGGATAAGATATGCACATTTCCAGAAATTATCATTGGATTTTCGTTATTATGTTCCTCTTGGAGAGAAGAGTAAATTAGTATATAGATTAGCAGGTGGTATTGGAATTCCAAGAGAAAATTTAAGAGAAGCATTGCCTTTTGAAAAAAGCTTCTTTTCTGGTGGTGCTAATGGAATGAGGGCTTGGAGAGCAAGGTCTTTAGGTCCTGGTAGTTTTTTAGATGATGATAATAGCTATGATAAAATTGGTGACATACAGATTGAAGCTAATTTCGAAGCTCGTTTTCCTTTAATTAGCTGGATAGAGGGTGCGCTTTTTGTTGATGCTGGAAATATATGGTTGTTAAATGAGGATCCTTTAAGGCCTGGAGGTCAATTTAAGAAAGATCAATTTATTTCTGAAATTGCAATTGGTTCTGGATTTGGATTAAGAATGGATTTCGACTTTTTTATTGTTAGAATGGATCTTGCTATTCCTATTAAGAATCCATCAGTTCCAGTTAGTAATTTGAATAGAGTAAATGGAAGATGGATATTTCAAGGTGATTTTTCTGAAAGAAAAGAATATCATCAGTTACAATTTAACTTAGGAATAGGATATCCTTTCTAATCATTTTAATTACCAAATGCCATGATTATTTTATAAATTTGCCGTTTAAAATTTAAAAACATTAAGATGTCAGCAACAAAAACAGGATCTCGAACCATTGAATTACTTGGTGATCAGGCAGAAAGCTATTTAAATCATAAATGTTCAACTATAGATAAAGGATTACTTCATCTGCCAGGTCCAGATTTTGTAGACAATAGCTTTGCAGTTTCTAACCGTTCGAATCAGGTTTTAAAAAGCTTACAAGCTATATATGATCATGGTAGATTAGGTGGGACTGGATATGTGTCTATTCTTCCTGTTGATCAAGGCATTGAGCATTCAGGTGGAGCCTCTTTTGCACCTAATCCTATTTATTTTGACCCTGAAAACATTGTTAAATTAGCCATTGAAGGTGGATGTAATGCTGTTGCATCTACATTTGGAGTATTATCTGCAGTAAGCCGAAAATATGCCCATAAAATTCCTTTTATCGTAAAGCTGAATCATAATGAGTTACTTACATACCCTAACACTTTCGATCAGATCATGTTTGGTAGTGTTGATGAAGCATGGAATATGGGAGCAACTGCTGTTGGTGCAACTATTTATTTTGGATCAGAAGAATCTAACCGTCAGATTGTTGAAGTAGCTCAGGCTTTTGAAAGAGCGCATGAATTGGGTATGGCCACTGTACTTTGGTGTTATTTAAGAAACAGTGATTTCAAAAAAGATGGTACTGATTATCATGTAGCAACTGATATTACAGCTCAGGCTAATCATTTAGGTGTCACTATCCAAGCAGATATTATCAAGCAAAAATTACCTGAAACAAATGGCGGATATAATGCTATTAATTTTGGTAAAACTCACAATAAAGTATATGATGAATTAACATCAGACCATCCGATAGATCTTTGTAGGTATCAGGTGGCTAATTGTTATATGGGTAGGGCAGGATTGATAAATTCTGGTGGTGCTTCTACTGGGAGTGGTTCTTCTGACCTTATTCAGGCAGTAACTACTGCAGTTATAAATAAGAGAGCTGGTGGTCATGGACTTATATCTGGAAGAAAAGCATT
>Ga0206678_10001390_pt1 | contig 15704 bp, 10 predicted proteins | sample M180m12015metaG_FD_155453 | JGI IMG/M metagenome (GOLD analysis project Ga0206678, IMG submission 155453) | Ammonia-oxidizing marine archaeal communities from Monterey Bay, California, United States - M1 80m 12015 | ecosystem: Environmental > Aquatic > Marine > Intertidal zone | place: USA... | reverse complement strand
AAAATAAATAATCATTCCCGCCATCTGAAATTTTACTTTTTTTTCTGAGATCTTTTACATCCATTGGAAAGTTCCTAGTTGTAATATTAGCTTTAGAGATATTTAAATCTTTTAGGTTTCTTTTACTATAATTGACTACACTATCAACCTCAAATGTTCTTCCTGGGAAATCAATTAATTTCTTGGATGTATAGAGATGACTATTTATATTTAGCTTTTTAACATCATATCTATCACAAATTAAACCAAAAGCTCCAGATTTAAGTATCATTGAATTTGGTTCATATAAGTAGTTAAGCACCTCAGAGTTATCATCATTTTTCTTATTGTTAATATCATCTATACAAAACTCAAAATCCAACTCTCTATTACTTAAATCGATACATTTTATTTTAATATCGTTATTGCTTTGTTTATTTAAGTTAAATAGAACTTCTTTCACTTCATTATTTATACCAACTATATAAATTTCAGAAACAACTTTTAAATCGTTTATTGTTTTTTTTAAATCAATAATAGGGGAGCACTTGATTAAAATTGTTTTAAAGTTTTGTAATGATTGAATTAAATCATAATCAATTAGCGGAGTGCAATCACTTAAAAAATGAACTTTCTTATTTTCTTTATTTCTTCTAGAGGGATCTATATATAAAAGATCAATTCCAGTATCTATTTTTTTTACATACTCAATTCCATCATCGTTTAAATGCTCAATATTTAAACCTAATTTTTTTGAGTTTGCTTTTACTATTTCAAATAACTCTTTATTTTCTTCTATATAAATTATCTTTTTGAACTCTTTTGAGAAATACATGCTATCTACCCCAAAACCACCAGTTGCATCTATCATTACATTCCCAGTAACTATTTTTGACTTAAATTCTGCTGTCTTTTCTGACGAAGCTTGTTCAATGTTAACTTTATTTGGAAAGTAAATGTTAGGAGTTTTAAAATAGGTGGGTAGCTTTTTTTTTGCTTTCATTTTAGCACTTATTTGCTCGGCAATTTCTTTATTACTGACCTTAGGAAATATTTGCTTCTTTAAAATTATTTCCAAGATATCAGTAAATAAGTTCTTTGAGATATAATCTTGAACATTCTTATCTAAGATATTCTTATTCAAAACTAACTAATTTAAAAACTTGGTAATTGTAGAATTTTTAGAATATGCAGTTCTGACAATAACCTTAATTATTGTGTAACATGGTACAGCTAAGATTAACCCAGTTACACCAAATAACAATCCAAATACTAGAATAGTTAAGAATATCTCTAGTGGATGTGATTTTACACTTTTGGAAAAGATTAGGGGTTGGATTAAAAAGTTATCGATTAGTTGAACTATTATAAATCCAATAACAACATAAAATACCTTGGATAAAACTATAGCGCCAAAATCAATGTCTATATAGTTTGTTAGAGTTAATACTGCTAATAAAAAACCACTTATTAAGGGCCCGATATAAGGAATAAGGTTCAAAAGTGCACACAAAAATGCAATGATGATAATATTGTTTATTCCAACGATAGCTAATAGAATTAAATAAAGCACAAATAAAATAGTAATTTGAATAATCAAAGCAATGAAATATCTTGAAAGTAGTTCGTTAATTTGACTAAGTGAATGATTAATATTTGATTTTAGTTTTTTTGGAATTAAGATTTTTAATTTTTCTAATATGATCTCAGAGTCTTTTAAAAAGAAAAATGTAATAAATATAATAGTAAATAGGCCTATACTAAAGCTCCCCAAGCTTGAAACTATATTATTTAGTAGTTCTGTTATATATCCAAAATCTAATTGATTAAACAGCTTAGAATTAATAAATGAATTAATAATACTAGATTCATTTGTGAAATATAAATCACTATACTTTTCTATTATATTATTTACTGAGCTTTGAAGCTCTGAAGAATTTAAAAGAGATAGGTTTTTAGCCTGTTCAACCAAAAGAGGGATAAAAGACTTTATTATTAGAAAAATGATAGATACCAGTACTGTAATTGATGTAATCGCAGCAAAAGTATTATTAAACTTAAGTTTTGTTTTTAAAAACAAAATTGTAGGTTTCAATATTACCGCTACGACAAGAGAAATAGAGATGTAAACTAAAATTGGTCGTATTAAGTAGAGAAAGTATAATACAAACGAATAGAGAATTATCTTCTTAATTGCTCCTAATATTCCATCTGTAACTACTTTTGAAATCATATATTGCAAATATATTAAATATCTGCATTATATGCAGAAAGGATTTGTGTAGCAACTATTGCGGCTGTTTCTGTTCTTAATCTATTGTTTCCTAAACTAACTGAAATAAAACCATTCTTCTCTGCAAGATCAATCTCATTATCACTAAATCCACCTTCAGGTCCAATTAAAACAGTTATAGTCTTTGCTTTTAACTTACAATCATTTAGGATAAGTTTTTCACTCTCTTTACAATGAGCAATATATTTGTTGTCAGATTTACAATTTCTAGTAAACTCTTTAAAGGAAACTAATTCTTGTATAATGGGCTTGTGTAATTGTAGAGACTGCTTCATGGCACTAATTGTGATTTTTTCTAGCCTTTCAACCTTAACTTTTTTTCGTTCACTTTTTTCACATAAAACAGTACTTATTGAATTAATACCAATCTCAGTAGATTTTTCTACAAACCATTCTATTCGATCATTGTTTTTAGTTGGTGCTACAGCAATATTAACATGAAATTTACTTTTAGGTTCTTGTTTTCTATCAATAATCTTAAGCTCCGTACTGTTTTTGTTAATTATATCAATTTTTGTGGTAAATAAAATTCCATTACCATTTGTTACATAAATAGTATCGCCAACTTTTTTTCTTAAAACTTTTACTATGTGTCTAGACTCTTCTCTTTCAATAATTAATCTAGAGTCATCTTTTAAAAGATCCTTGTTGTAAAATAATCTCATAATTAAATTTTTAATCTTGGATTTGCAGAAGTTTCAAAATCAGAAAATAGTTTACTTTCAAATTTGAGTTGCCCAGTCATAGCAACCATTGCTGCATTGTCAGTAGTGTAAGAAAGTTTAGGAATGTGAATTTTCCATCCGTATTTTTCACCATTTTGTTTTAACTTACCCCTAACTTCTGAATTAGCAGAAACACCACCACAAATAACAATAGTATTAATACCAGTTTGTTTAGAAGCCATAACAAGTTTATCCATCAATATTTCAACAATAACTTTTTGCAATGAGGCGCATATATTGTTTATGTTGTTTTTAATGAAATTCTCATCAATTCTAGTTTCTTTATTAATGAAATTAAGAAAATTTGTTTTTAAACCAGAAAAGCTAAAATTAAGCCCATCGACTTTTGGTTTTGTAAAATTATATTTATCTGGATCACCAGCTTTAGAAAGTTTGTCAATTTGCGGTCCAGCTGGATATTTTAATCCAATAACTTTGCCTGATTTATCAAAAGCTTCACCAGCAGCATCATCTAAAGTTTCCCCTAAAACTTGCATTTCAAATGGACTATTTACTTTAACAATTTGAGTATGACCACCTGAAATAGTAAGTGCTAGAAAAGGAAAATCAGGGTTATCGTTTTCAGGATCATCTATAAAATGAGCTAAAATATGTGCTTGCATATGATTTACAGCAATCAAAGGAATATCTAAAGCTAAAGACATAGATTTAGCAAAAGATGTTCCAACCATCAATGATCCAACCAATCCTGGTCCATTTGTGAAAGCTACTGCAGATAAATCATTAATGGTAATGCCAGCTTTTTTAATTACTTTTTCAACAACTGGAAGAATAAGTTTTTGATGCTCCCTAGAAGCTAATTCAGGGACAACTCCTCCGTACAACTCATGTATAGACTGACTAGCAACAACATTACTCAGTATAACAGAGTCTGAGATTACTGCAGCAGCAGTATCGTCACATGAAGACTCAATTCCAAGAATGTATGTTTTTTTAGTTTCCACTCTAATAATAAAATTAAAAAAATATTAAACTTAACAGTTAATGTTATAATTTTGATAATTAAGAACAAATTTAATCTTATTATCAAGAAATCTAAGAAATTTTCTTTTAAAAGTATCTTACTTTATATACTACTTACGTCGTGTGTTCTTTTTTTCTTGAATAAAGAAAATATAGAACAGAGAATATTATTAAATATCTCTTCAAAGATAACATCTACTCTTAATTCTAATGTTGAAATTTCTAATATTGATTTTAAGTATAACGGTGAAATCATTATAAATAATTTAAGTATTCTTGATCACAAAAATGATACACTAATTTTAATTGATCAAATTAGTACTTCAATTTTAAATTCAACAAATTTACTTACATCTAAAACTAAACTTAATTCATTAAAACTTTCAGACGGAATAATTAAAATAAATAAATATAAAGGAGATTCAATTACAAATCTTCAAATTTTTTTAAATAAAACTAATTCAATGTCTAATAATCCTACTAGTGGATTTGATTTTAATTTGAAAAAAATTATTATTAATGATTTTAAAATAAGTTTATACAATGAATCTATAATTGTAAATGAATTAAATGATTTTAAATTATCTGCCACAAATTTTAATCTGTCTAGAGATTATTTAAATGTAGATATTGATCAGATATATTTTGTTGATTATTTTAATCTAAATGTCACACAGTTTACTTCTAAACTTATGTATGATAAAACTGGATTATACATTAATAATATTTTATTAAAAACACCTAATTCAATGATCGATGCTGAAATCACATCGCTGAATACTAATAATTCTTCTATTCTAAATAATAAATTTCATATTACATTATCTAATTCATCAATATCCACTAATGATGTTAACCTATATTATGATAATTTTATTAATGATGAATTAATTGTGTTTAGTTCTTCTTTTGAAGGTGAGTTGGCAGATTCTTTTTTAGGTAATTTAAATTTTAAATTTGGTTCTAATTCAAATGCTAAAATTGATTTTGAGTTAAAAGATGTTTTAGATAATATTAAAGTAAATACTACAATAAATGAGTTTTACACTAATTATAAAGATTTAACTAAATTTCCAGATATAAGTAATTATAACATTCCTAAATTTTTAGATTCTACCAAATATATTTCTTTAACTGGAGAGTGTAATTATTTTAATAACACTCTGCTTAATAAATTTCGTGTTTTAACAGATTTTGGAGAATTAAATATAGATATTAATTTAATGAACTTTTTATCAAAATCATTAGAGTCAAAACTATTTGGGACTGTAAAGTTTAAAGATTTTGTTTTCTCAAACCCTTCTTTATCAGATGCAGATATTAAAACTTCAGCTGATTTTATTATTGATGGTACTGTTTTGTCTAACCAATCCCTTAATAGCTCTTTAAATGGTGTTTTTAATGAATTATCAATAGGGGATAAGTTGTTTGAAAACATATTAGTTAACGGAAGAACAAATAATAATGTTTTTACAGGAAATGTGTATTCAAAAAATAAAGATTTAAATTTTGATTTTAATGGTCTTATTGATTATTCAGAATTTTTAAAAAAATTAAACTTTACTGTTGATATTAAAAATTATGAGATTAGTGATAATAAAAATTTTAATGGCGATCTAATTATTAATTTAGAAGGAAGTAAGTTAGAAGACTTGACAGGAAGTATTTTATTTTTAGATTCTAATTATAATAATTATGATAATAGTTATTTTTTTAAGGATCTTAATATTTTTAGTTTGTTTGAAAATGATGAAAGAATTATTAATATCAACTCTGAGTCTATTAATGGATTTATTAAGGGTGATATGTCTAATTTGTTAAACAGACTTAAACAATCCGTCTTATCTAGTCTTTACAATAATAAAGACTTTAAAAGCTTGAATTCTAACACAAAAACTGTGTTTAAATTTGATATTGATGATGATTTAATAAGTATTTTATATCCAGATTTTAACTTTGGTAAAAACACTTTAATTTCAGGTGAGATTGATAATAATATTAATGATTTTAAATTAAATGTATTATCCTCAGATATTAAACTTAATCAATTCTTAGCAGACAGTGTCTATATGTCTATTGACAATTCTTTAAAATCTAATAATTTTATTTTTAACGCCAACAATGTTTTTTTTAATGATAAAAATCTTCAAAGTATAAAATTAAATAAGTCATCAAGAGATGATTTAAGCTTACTTGAGATGGAAGTTTTAACAAAAGAAAAAGACACACTTAAAACAGAAATAATCTATTCTGTCAAAAATGAAGTCATAAATTTTGATCTAAATAATTCTGAGTTAATCTATAAAAATAACCCATGGATTATTACTCTTGATTCTATAGCTAATTTTGATATTAAAAATCAATTATTAAATATTAATAAGCTTAGTCTTTTAGGTGTAAATGAAAAAATGGAAATAAACCTAAATTATAATTATAACTCAATTAATTTTTTAAAATTATCTTTTGACAATGTTTCTGTAGAAAATCTTCCTTTTGATACTTATAATTTTAGTGGAGTATTGGATGGTGATTTTATTTTTGACAAAAACTCAAACAATGAATCTAGATTATATTTCAAAAACTTAACATTAGATCAATATAAGCTAGGATCTTTGGATTTAAACATTAATCATATACATAAACAAAACGAATTAAAGTTTAAGTCATTTTTAAAGAATAACTCAAAATTGCGGCTAAATACATTTGGAGGTTTTGTTTACGACAATAAAGAACCGAAATTAGACTTAATAGCTAAGTTTGAGAGTTTTCCAATTAATTCATTAAACATAATAGGAAAAAATAATATAAATAATATAAGAGGTGAAATTACTGGCGCAATAGAAATGAAAAACATTTTGAATGACCCTAAATTTTTTGGTGATCTATATTTAAAAAATTCAGGACTATATGTTCCTTACACTCAAGTTGATTACACTTTTGATGATGAATCAAAAGTCAATTTAACTAAAAATCAATTCACTTTTAATAATATCCTTTTTTCAGACACCAATTTTGATAGTAAGGGAGTTTTAAATGGAGTTATTAGTCATAAAAACTTTAAAAATTGGATGCTAGATTTAAAAATTGACAGTAATAGAGTTTTAGTTTTAGATACAAAAGATATAGATAACCCTATTTATTATGGAACTGCATTTGTTTCTGGTGACATCTCAATTTCAGGGCCTGGGGAAGCTTTATTATTTGAAGCTAATGTTTCCAGTGAAAAAGGTACTGTTTTTAATATTCCATTAAATGACTCTAAGAATTTCAATGAAAACATTTCTTATATAACATTCGCTAATCAAAATTCTATAAACTCAATTACCGCTTCAAATTTTAAAAATATAAATGGTGTCGAATTAGATTTTAATTTAAACATAAATAATAATGCCCAAATTGAAATATTAATTGATCGTTTATCAGGAAGTACTATTAAGGGTTATGGAAACGGAAACCTGATAATGAATGTTAACAGCAAAGGAAAGTTTAATATGTTCGGAGATTATTCTGTTGATAGTGGTAAATATAATTTCGTTTATGCAGGTATTTTAAAAAAAGAATTTGAATTAAAAAAGGGAGGTACATTGACTTGGACAGGAAACCCAAAAAAAGCTTTAATTAATTTAAATACTTCTTACAGTAATATTCAGGCAAACCCATCTATTCTTTTAGATAGCCCAGTTAACTTAAGTATTCCAGTAAATGTTAATGTTAATTTATTTGGTGAATTATTAAATCCTTTACCAGAATTTGAATTGGAGTTCCCTAATGTGGATTCGTCAATTAATAATGAATTACAATACAGACTTAATGATAAAGAAAGTGTTCAGCTACAAGCAATCTCTTTACTTGCTACTGGAACATTTCAAAATGATATAAATTTTGATCAACAAGCTTTGTATGGAAATTTAGCGGAAAGTGCTGCATCAATTATAAATAATATACTATTTGATGAAAATGATAAGTTAAAATTTGGATTAAATTATCAACTTGGAGAAAGTAATCCTGAATTTGAATCAAACGATGAATTTGGTGTAACTATGACAACAAAGTTGAGTGATGACATTTTAATTAATGGAAAACTAGGTGTTCCGATTGGTGGAGTTACTGAATCAGTAATAGCTGGTGATTTTGAAATTGAATTAAAACTCAATGAGGATAGGACTTTAACTATGAAAATTTTTAACCGAGAAAATACAATAAGAAACTTAGGTGAACAAATTGGCTATACTCAAGGAGTAGGGATCTCATATAAAGTTGAGTTTAATAGTTTTAAAAAATTAATAAATAAACTTCTTGCTAAAGCTAACTAAATCGTTGTAGTAATTTAGCCTATAATTACTCCAATAAATCAATACTTTTATGTAATTTTAGCAATTAATTTCCAAAATGAAAAAAATTGCCTTTTTAACCTCTGGTGGCGATGCGCCTGGCATGAATGCAACAATACGTGCTGTAACGAGAGCTTGTGTATACAATAATATTACGCCTGTAGGTGTTTATAAAGGTTTTGATGGGTTAATAAACGGAGATTTTGTTGAAATGAATGCTAGAAGTGTTAAAGGGATTATCAACAAAGGAGGCACGATATTAAAAACAGCTAGATCCAAAGGATTTAGAACTATAGAAGGACGTAAGAAAGCTTACGATAATCTCAAGAAAAACAATATTGATGGTTTAATAATTATTGGTGGAGATGGTTCTTTTACCGGTGGATTAATTTTTGAAAAAGAATTTAATATTCCTGTAATTGGAATTCCAGCAACAATTGATAACGATATTTTTGGAACCTCACATACAATCGGATATGATTCAGCCTTAAATACTGTTGTGGATGTTATTGATAAAATTAGAGATACAGCAAGCTCCCATAATAGACTTTTTTTTATCGAAGTTATGGGTAAAGATGCAGGTCATATTGCATTAAATACAGGTGTTGGTGCTGGGGCTGAAGAAATATTAATCCCTGAAGAAGACTTAGGTTTAGACCGACTAGTAGAATCTTTAAAAAGAAGTAAAGCAACAGGTAAATCTTCTAGCATAGTAATTGTAGCTGAAGGAGATAAAACTGGAAAAAATGTTTTTGAGCTTAAAGATTATGTTGATGAAAATTTAGATGGTTATGACGCTAGAGTATCTGTTTTAGGGCATTTACAACGAGGTGGTTCTCCATCGTGCTTTGATAGAGTTTTAGCAAGTAGAATGGGTGTAAAAGCAGTTGATTTTTTATTAGAAAATAAAACAAATTTAATGGTTGGCTTAAAAGACGGTATAATTGAATTAACCCCGTTAGAAAAAGCAATAAAAGGAAAAACAAGTATTAACAAGGAACTTTTAAGAGTTTCAGACATTATGTCAATCTAAAAATATAATAATAAATGAGTACAGTAAAAGTTGGTATTAATGGATTTGGTAGGATAGGAAGAATTACACTTCGTGCAATTTTAGATCGTAATGATGTAGAAGTAGTAGCTATTAATGATTTATTGGAAATTAATCATTTAGCTTATTTGCTGAAATACGATTCAGTTCACGGAAAATGTAATGCCTCTATCGATGTTTCTGGAAATAATTTAGTTGTGAACGGCAAAAATATACGTGTTACTGCTGAAAGAGACCCTCTGGATATAAAATGGAATGAGTGTAATGTGGATGTGGTTGCGGAATGTACAGGAATTTTTACAACTATCGAAAAAGCTAATTTACATATTCAAGCTGGAGCAAAAAAGGTAGCAATTTCTGCTCCATCTGCTGACGCGCCAATGTTTGTTATGGGTGTAAATCACAGTAAAATTAAATCATCAGATGTAATTGTTTCTAATGCTTCTTGCACTACAAATTGTTTAGCGCCAATTGCTAAAGTTTTACATGATAATTTTGGTATAGATGAAGCTTTAATGACTACTGTTCATGCTGCCACATCTACTCAGCTAACAGTTGATGGACCAGCTAAAAACTACAGACTAGGACGATCAGCACTAAACAATATAATACCATCTACAACAGGTGCAGCCAAAGCTGTTGGTAAAGTTATTCCAGAGCTTAATGGTAAACTTACTGGAATGGCCTTTAGAGTTCCTACTGCTAATGTTTCTGTTGTAGACTTAACGGTAAAATTAAGCAAAGACACTTCATATCAAGAAATTAAAGATACATTTAAAGCTGCATCAGAAAATGAGCTTAATGGAGTGCTGAGTTATACTGAGGATGCAGTTGTTTCTCAAGACTTTATAGGATGTGCTCATACTAGTAATTTTGATGCTGATGCAGGTATAGAGTTAGGATCAAAATTTTTTAAAATTATATCCTGGTATGACAACGAATACGGCTATTCCAGTAAATTAGTTGATTTAATGGTTTATATCAATAATAAATAATTAATAACAAATGATTCTAATTGTTGACAGTGGTTCTACAAAAACTGATTGGATTGCCATAAATAATAAAGGTGAGATTTTATTTCAAACACAAACACTTGGATTAAACCCTCAAGTTCTAACAGACTATATAATTGAAGAAAGAATTGTTAATAATTTTGACTTATATCAAAACAGAAAATCTGTTACTAAATTATATTTCTATGGAGCTGGGTGTGGTACTGAGCCACCAAGATTAATGATTAAAGGTGTTTTTCTTAATATCTTTAAAACTGCTGAAGTATTGGTTAAAGAGGATACTTTTGCCGCAATTTACGCTACAGCTGATATAAATAAAAAATCTATAGTTTGCATTTTAGGAACAGGATCTAATTGTAGTTACTTTGATGGTGTAAATGTGATTCAAAAAATTACTTCACTTGGATATATACTTATGGATGATGCAAGTGGTAATTATTATGGTAGACAGCTTTTAAGAGACTATTATTTTAATAGGATTCCTAAAAATATTGCTCAAAAATTTAAAGAAAATTTTGAATTAGATGCAGAAACGATCAAAAATCATTTATACAAGAAACCTAATCCAAATACTTATTTAGCAAAATTTGCAAGATTTCTTATCGAAAACAAGAACACTGATTACGCTCAAGAGCTTATTAAAAGAGGAATGGATATTTTTATAACCAGACAAATCTTACAGTTTACTAATGCAAAAGAAATTCCTATTCATTTTACTGGATCAATTGCTCATTACCTAAAAGAAGAATTAGTTGAATGTTTAAACAATCATGGATTGAAGGCTGGAAATATTATTAGAAGACCTATAGATGGCTTACTAAAATATCATATTGGTTTACTAGTCTAGTTAATAGCTATCATTGAAATTTCTATATTCACACCTGCTGGAAGTTTAGCAACTTCAACTGTTTCCCTTGCCGGCTCATGACCTTTATCAAAGTATGAACCGTACACTTCATTTACATCTTTAAAATCATCCATAGATGTGATAAATATTGAAGTTTTTACAACATTTGTAAAATTAAGATCTGCTGAATTTAAAACTGCTTTTAAATTTTCCATCACTTGCTTTGTTTCATCTATTATATTATCTGTGACCAACTCTTCTGTTTTACTGTTTATTGCAATTTGCCCTGATGTAAAGAACAAATTACCAGCCATTACTGCTTGATTATATGGACCAAGGGGTAATGGTGCATTAGATGTATTATAAACTTTTTTCATAATATTTGTTTTTAAAGTTGTTTATCTCTTTGACGACGTTTATCATACTTTATGTCACTAAGCATACCGGATTTAATCCCAATAAAAAAGTTCCATTGTGAATTAGAACTAAAAGGTATCCAACTAAAATTCATTCTCCAGCTTAGTAAATCTCTTTCAAAACGTAATTGTGTGTAAGTTATTCCATTGTTTTTTAAATCATATCCAGATGATGCTCCAACGCTCCATTTTGGAGATATATCTAAATCCCCAGAAAACATTATAGAGTGTGATGATATTTCTTTTTGATTTCTACTATTATTATAGTTAACAGCATACGCAACTCTAAGACTCCAAGGAATTGTATAATTAAATAATTCACTTGGAATTTCTTCTTCTTTTTCATCTTCATCGTCTAAAAATGAACTGTCAGCAAAATCCATAGATTGCCCAAACAAATCATCATCTCTTCCTCCACTTCTTAAAGACTCATTAACAGATCTGCTATTAGATTTTGATTTATTCTTGTCTCCTTTGTTTGACAGAGAATAATTGAAGGTTAAATTAGCACTAGTTAATCTGAACAAATTACCTCCTGAATTTATATTAAACTCATTTATTTTATTGTTGTTTTCATCCAATGCATAGGGGTCTAATGTTGCACCAAAATTTACAGACATTTTATTATCAAACAATTGTGTTCCTCCAGATAATCTCACTGGACTCCAATTAAGTGAGTCACTAGCCATATTATATGAAGTTGAGAAATTTAAGTTATTTAAAATCACTACTTTCTTCGCTTCGGTATTGGTACTATCACTGTCTGTCACTTTTGCTTCAAGATTATTACTAACAGACAGTCCTATTGAACTTGAAAAATTATTATTTGGTGAACCAAATATCGAGCCTTCAAATCTAGTGTATTCTAATTCAGTTGATGTTAATCCATCTGCGTCTACTACCTCATAAGTTTCGTAATAATCATTAAAAGCTGGATTAATACTATAACTAACAGATGGTCTCATAACATGTCTTATAGCTTGAACTTTCTTCTCTTTGCCAAAATCATACATTCCATAAACAGTTGTACCTAAACTAGATGAAAAGTTATAAGTCCTAAAAGAGTCGAAACCCTTTATTTCTTGAGTTAAAACCTCACTTGTTTCATTGTCAAATGATTTAGAGATCGTATTAAAAGTCCAATTTTCTTTATAATTAGCACTTGTTGAAAAGCTTAAATATTTGAACAATTTAAAATTTGTACTCAGTGGTATGGAATGTTGAAAGCCAGACTTAGCAGATTCAAACATTTCTCTTTTAAAAAATAAAGAATCAGTTGTTTGAATTCTGTTTTCTCCACGAACATTATATTGTAAATTTATATTCTGAATTATACCTTTTTTTGTACCATTTTTAGGAGCAAATGGAAAAACTCGACTTACACTACCTTGAAATGTAGGTAGTGTCATATTAATTGTTTGAGTATTGGTGTTTTGGGTATGAGTTGCAGTTAAACTCATATTAACTTGTGGCTCACCAACAAACGTTTTCGAATAAGAAACTGAAGATGATAAGGTATTATTTAAAAAACTTGATGCATTCAATTGATTTATAGATTGTTGAAAGTATTTACTACTACCCAAGTTGACAGAAGCAGAAAAACGAGAATTTGGATTTGATTTTGCATCTTGATTGTGAGACCATCTTAAATTATATATTGAACTTTTTGAATAGTCAGGAAAACCCCTTTCACTTTTAATTAAATTCTCATATCTAAAACTTAAGTTACCTCTAAATTTATATCTATAGGCGTAATTATTTTCTATTCTAAATCCATAACTACCGTTAGTATAATAATCACCTAATAAAGCTAAATCAACATGATCACTAACAGCAAGGTAATAACCACCATTTTGTAAGAAGTAACCTCTATCATTTTGTTCACCAAATGAAGGGAAAATAACACCAGAAGTTCTTTTATTAGTTAAAGGAAAGTATCCAAAAGGTAATCCTATAGGTGTAGGGACATCAGCAATAAACATATTTGTTAATCCAGTAATAATTTTTTTTCCTGGAACAACTTTTGCATTTCTTAATAAAAAATAATATTCAGGGTTATCTACATCGACCGAAGTGGTAAATTTTGCTCGATCCATAAAATATACTGAATCATTTTCTTTTTTAGTCTTTTCAGAAATTATGTTCATTCCAGATTGCTCTGTCTTAGAATTAAAAATTAATGCTTTTTTTGTATCCAAGTTAAATCTTATTGAATCAGGTTCAATTATATCGTTACCTTCTTTAAAAACAGGTGATTGAGATAAAACCCCACTAGTATCTTTAATTCTTCCAGCATATATTTCATTTTTTGCATAGTCAATTACGATTTTTCCAGATGTAATTTCCATGTCTCCATATTCAAGTCTAGCATTATTATATAGAGTTATTTTTTTTAATTTAGGATCAATGGATACAGTATCAGAAGCATTATAAATCGCACTGCTAAAAAAGTTTTTTTTAACTTTAGTAGTGTCAGTGTAAATAGTATCTTTTACTATATTTTTTGTTGATTGTAAGGAGTCTAATACTTGCCCTATACAAGTTGTGTTTATAAACATTGTATAACTTAAGGCCAAAATTATATTATGGATGTATTTTTGCAATGTTTATAATGTATTTTTGGTACGTATTATAATCTACAAAATAGATTTTATAAAGTTACGTATATTTTTCTCAAAATTAATATATAAAAATATGTTTTACTCATATAGAATTAGTGTTGTTTTTAACCCTATTTTAACAATATACTTACTGTCTTTTTTTTTAATTTTTAATGTCGATAATTTATATTCTCAAGAAAAGTTTAAAATTGTAATTGACGCAGGTCATGGAGGTAAAGATCCTGGGAAACCAACAGAATTTGGTTTTACAGAAAAAGAAATAGTTCTAAAAATCGCATTAAATTTAGGCGCTTTACTCGAAAAAGATGATTCTAATGAAGTCATATATACAAGAAAAAATGATGTTTTTTTAAAATTGAGAGAAAGGGCAGCGATTGCTAATAATGCAGATGCTGACTTATTTATTTCAATTCATTGTAATTCATTCCACGATAAAAAAGTTAACGGATCAGAAACTTTTGTTTTAGGTATGCATGCTAATGAAAGAAATTTTAATATAGCAAAACAAGAAAACGAAGTTATATTTTTAGAAGAAGATTTTGAAATTGAATATGATGATTTTAATCCTAATTCACCTGAAAATCTAATTGGCCTCACTCTAATGCAAGAAGATTATTTAGATCAAAGTATTTTATTGGCTAATAGTATTCAAAATAATTTTAAAAACAATTTACAACTTAAGAACCGCGGTGTTAAGCAATCTGGTTTTTGGGTCCTTCATAACACTTATATGCCGAGTGTGTTAATCGAAGCAGGTTTTATAAGTAATCCTAAAGAAGGTGCTTATTTAAATACTAATAAAGCACAGAAGGATATTGCAAAAAATATATACGATGCTATTATTGATTATAAAAAAGCATATATCTCTAATAATGTAATTTCTAATCTAGAATATGCAAACTCAAATATTACATATAAAGTTCAAATAGCTGCTAGTAAAAGAAAGATTGAGCTAAAATCATATAATTTTAAAGGTCTTAGAGATATTTCAAGATTAAAGTCTGGAAGATTGTATAAATACTATTTTAGTACATCATCAAGTATGGAAGTAATTAATGCTAAACTAAAACTTGCTAAAACTAAAGGTTTTAAAAACGCTTTTATTGTTGGTTTTGAAAATGGAATTCAAATCAGTTTAGATTAATCACATAATTTTAAAAATAATTAATGGATTATTCATAAATTTAAATATAAATTAAAAAAGTTGAAAATAACAAAAGAAATACGAACTGGAGTTTTAGTCATGACGGGTTTAGTTATGACTATTTTTTCATTTAATTACCTAAAAGGTATAAACTTATTTGATAAGTCTAGGTATTTTTTAGTCGTTTATGATAACGTAGAAGGATTGGTTCCTTCAAATCCAGTCACAATTAATGGATACAAAATAGGTAACGTGCAAAAAATTAGCTTTAGTGGAGATGATAATAATAACCTAGAAATT
>Ga0206678_10001386_pt1 | contig 15729 bp, 13 predicted proteins | sample M180m12015metaG_FD_155453 | JGI IMG/M metagenome (GOLD analysis project Ga0206678, IMG submission 155453) | Ammonia-oxidizing marine archaeal communities from Monterey Bay, California, United States - M1 80m 12015 | ecosystem: Environmental > Aquatic > Marine > Intertidal zone | place: USA... | reverse complement strand
AAAAGAAGCAACAACAGCCGGAACGCGAACTCTCCGGCGAGAGCTTTGTCTATGCCTGACAGCCCTGATCCGAGGAGGTCGAATGAGATGGCACCCAACACGCCTACCACTAGGGCACCAATTGCGGGCCGAAAGTCAGCCAAGACTGGGAGCGCGTCAAACCGATCCTCTACGAAATACAGAAGGCGCACGAATCCGACCGCCACGATCGCCGCCACTACACCCAGTAGGGCGTAAAAAATCAATTCAGTGGGATGGATCAACTGGTGAACTTCTGCGGTTAAAACCGATTCGTCACCTACCAGAACTCGCCACACAGCGTTAGCTGCAACTGCGGAAATGACCACCGTTGAAAAGCCTCGAGCAGTAAATGATCGGAGCACCACTTCTAAGGCGAAGAAGACCCCTGCGAGCGGGGCGTTGAAAACTGCGGCGACGCCAGCTGCCGCGCCGGCCGCGACGAACGTAGACCGTCGCCGGTCGGACATTCGAAATAGTCGTGCCAACGTCGAACCCAAAGCCGAACCGATCTGGACGATAGGGCCCTCTCGACCAGCCGACCCTCCCGATCCGATGGTGAGGGCCGAAGCAACTGCCTTGACGTAGGCAACTCGAGTTCTGATTCGTCCCCCTCGACGATTCACTGCCTCCATCACTTCGGGAACACCGTGGCCTCTGGCCTCTGAGGCTGCGCGGGTTACCAGCGGCCCGACGAGAAGCCCTCCGATAACGATTCCTGGTATGTACCGAAAAGCCCCCAGACCATCAGACCAGTCAGCAAGTCGACCGAAGACCTCTTCACTGAGGAAGTCGATCAAATAATGAAACGCGACGGCCGCTAACCCTCCAACTAATCCAATGACAACCGCCATGAAGGCGAAGGTTTGATTCTCTGTGAAACGAATTCCCGCGAGTTGTCTTCCAAAGGTCCGAACTTGAAAGATTCGTCCAAGAAGGACCCGGGATCGTCGCAGCATCAGGCGCCGACCGTAGCTGTTCCCAGGCCATCTGCTTTCGCGAAAGAAACAAAACAATCCATTTTTTTTGTTAAGTGACCCTAACATTTGGAGGTTACGGTTCGTACGGTCTTGCTGGTAGGGTCGTTGCGTGCCCTATGAACCAACTGAGCACCATCCTGCTTTCGAGGAATACAGCGAAGCGATCTTCGAACTAGCAGAAGATGGTGTACCCGTGATCCAGGCCAGGATTTCCGAGCGGCTCGAGGTATCTCGCCCTGCGGTGAGCGAAATGATTCGACGAATGGAAAGTGAAACCCTTGTCAACGTCGGCGATGACGGCGAGATCACTCTCACCAACGAAGGCAAAGATTTAGCTACGACTATCGTCCGACGGCATCGCCTCGCTGAGTGCTTTCTTACCGACATGCTTGGGTTGAACTGGACTGACGCTCACAACGAAGCCGGGCGGTGGGAACATGTGATCTCACCTCTTGTTGAAACGGCGATGTTAAAAACGTTGGGGCAGCCCCAAACCTGCCCCCACGGAAATCCGATTCCGGGCAGTGGATATGAGGCACCCCAGGGGGCGGTGGTGCTTTCCGAAATTGACGCGGGTGACGCCTTTACCGTTGTTCGCATCCGTGAAGAGTTGGAGTGGCAAGCAGGCCAACTCGAATTCCTTGAAAAGAACGGACTGATGCCAGGCCGATCCGGCGTTGTGTTGTCCTTAGCCCCGGACGGAACAGCAACCGTAGAAGTGGACGACAGTCCATTCGGGGTCGGTGGGCCGACTGCAGAACTCATTGTCGTAACCCCGGCAACATGACCGCAGCCGCTGCCCGCGCGGTCACCATTGAGGACCTCGAACATTCGTATGATCAAGACCCTGTTTTGCACCGGGTCTGCCTCGACGTCGAACCGGGCGAGTCAATGGCTCTGCTGGGCCCTAGCGGTTGTGGAAAGACAACGTTGCTGCGGCTCATCGCGGGACTCGAAAAGCCTTCGGGCGGAACGGTCTGTATCGGTGACGAAGTAGTTGCAGGTAGCGTGTGGGTTCCGCCCGAACGCCGAAACGTAGGAATGGTGTTTCAGGATTGGGCTCTGTTCCCCCACCTTTCAGTAGCGGCGAACGTCGCCTACGGGATCAAGAAATCACCCAATCGAGTTCAAGAAGTGGCGACGACACTAGACATGATGGACCTAGCCGATCTCGGGGACCGTATGCCCGCAACGCTCTCCGGCGGCCAGCAACAGAGAGTCGCACTAGCGAGAGCCCTTGCCCCACGCCCGAGTGTGCTCCTTCTTGACGAACCATTCTCGAATCTCGACACAAACCTGCGAATAGAGGTTAGGACAGAGGTTCACCGACTATTGACGAGCTTGGGCATTACTTCAATATTCGTCACTCATGATCAAGACGAAGCGTTCATCGTCGGAGATCGCGTCGCGGTGATGCGACAAGGCAGCATCGTTCAAACCGACACTCCTAGAGTTCTCTACCACCAGCCGATCGACCGCTGGACCGCCGAATTCGTGGGGAAAATGTCAGTATTAGCTGCCGACGCGCTCGGCGGAACAGCAACATGCTCGCTCGGTTCTATACCTGTGAATTCCGATGTCCGAGGGCCGGTAGACGTGGTACTTCGCCCCGAACAGCTGTCTCTAGAGCCCGGAGACCAAGCCACAGTGCAACGTGTCGAATACTACGGTCACGACGCAATGGTTTTTGTCGCGCTTGGGGAAGAGCAACTACGAGTTCAATGCGGGCCTTCAGCACGATTTGTCATTGGAGATCGAGTCCGAGTGACGTTCACCGGGCAGACGGCATCGGCCTTCGAGATTGCTTGACTGGAACCTAAGCAGCCCCACTCCCCTAACACCCCCAAAGGCATCGCGTGCCGGCCTTGAGAGCCAGAGCTGGCCAAGGTTTCGCACAATCATTTTGATTCCGATCGCCGCTCAGAGAGCAGTGGATGCCCACACGCATAGGAGAGTTCACGGACCACGTCCAATAATATAAGGCTCACTTTACATTTTCTCTCAAGTATGTATATTCTACCGTCCATGTATAGGCCCCTAGTGTCCGTTCTCTTAACATTTACCCTCATCGTTACTGCTTGCGGCAGCTCCGACCGACTGCAAATCGAAGGATTAGCAGCAGAGATAAACCCCGATGAATGCGCGGAACCCACGGACCGTACCGTCACCATTTATTCGGGCCGTAAAGAGAACCTCATCGAACCTGTGCTCGAAGCGTTCACGTGCGCGACGGGTATCGACACGGAGGTCCGCTGGGGAAGCTCAACCCAATTGGCTCTCCTGATCAACGAAGAAGCCAACCGCAGTGCAGCAGACATTTTTCTAAGTCAGTCTCCGGGACCCGTTGGATTCCTCGAATCAAAAGACCTCTTGGGAACAATAAGTACTGAACTCCTCAGCCTCGTATCAGAAGAGAACCGATCTACCAAGGGAAGCTGGATCGGATTCTCAGGAAGAAAGAGGGTCCTCGTTCACAACATCGATCTTGTCACTGACGATGAACTCCCAACTTCAGTCTTTGAGCTAACGGACGAAAAGTGGAGGGGCAAGGTTGCCATCCCTGGAACAAACGGCTCGTTCGTCGATTGGTTCACGGTGTTTCGAGACCAGTACGGCACAGATGTAGCTACCAAGTGGCTAAACGACATGGTTAAAAACGGCGCCCGTTATTACCCGAACAACCGCTCGATCGTAGAAGCCGCAGGTCGTGGTGAAATCGAGATGGGCCTTGTTAACCACTACTACAACTATCAAGAGGTTGCGGCGGCGGGAGATGCCCACAGAGCGAAGAACCATGACCTGGATGACAACGACATCGGTTCTCTTTTGATCATCACCGCAGCCACCGTCTTAGCTTCGGCGAAGAACCAGACGGAAGCACATGAACTACTGGACTACCTGTTGAGCGCTCCCGTGCAGAACTATTTCACGAACCAGACTCTCGAATATCCGCTCGCTGCTGGTGTTAAACCGAATGCTGCACTTCCTCCCCTAACGGCATTAGAGATTGGTTCAGTGGACTTCGACGCATTGGGAGGCGGGTTTGACGAAACAGCTCGAATTATCGAAGCGAGTGGCATACAAAACCAATGAGTCAGACACGGGCGCCTAGACGGCTTCACGCCATCGGTCTTGTTTGCGCCGTGCCGTTCGCCTTTCCAGGGCTGTATTTGATTTGGCGAAACTTTACGTCGCGGGCCGATCCATTGGGTTTGCTGTTTACAAATCAGACCTTGCAACCCCTTTGGCGTACCCTCCGTCTCGCGATTTTGGTCTCAATTTCCGCGGCGTGTTTAGGAACTGCGCTGGCCTGGTTGACAACAAGAACCGACCTTCCTTTTCGGAGGTTATTGCGGGTAGTGCTGCCTATCCCACTGGTGTTCCCTACCTTTATTGGCGCAGCTGCCTTCATCCGAACGCTCAATCCCGGTGGACTCGCCAACGACTTGTTCGGATCCATCGGGGTTAACCAAACCCCGGAACTTCGCGGACTTTTCGGAGCATGGCTTGTCCTGACATTGTTCTGTTACCCCTACGTCTATTTGCCCGTCGCAGCTCGTCTCCGTCAGCTTCCTGGATCGTTCGAACAAACCGCGCGACTACTCGGCGACTCCGTTCCACAGCTATTTCGCCGCGTGGTATTACGTCAGATTGCGGGATCGCTAACTGCCGGAACACTTTTGGTGTTCCTCTACACCATCAGTGACTTTGGCGCAGTGCAGTTAATGCGATACGACACGCTGACCAGAGCCATCGAATCCAACTACCTAGCTCGACCTCCAATGGCGTTTGCATTGAGTTTGATACTGCTCGCTGTTGCGGGCTTCGTAGTGGCAGTGGAGCGAAGAATAAATCGACGCTTGCCTGAGGTCGCAACCCATCGCGCCCACGAAGCAGCAAGATATGAACTAGGCGGTTGGAAAACTCCTGCCATTTTGTTCGTCGGAGCAACTTTCGCGCTCAGCACTTTAGCGCCCATTACAGCCCTATTGGATTGGGCCTCGGATGGTCTACTAAGAACCCAACGAGGCGGGCGCCCCCTCACTATCGACCCTTCCAAGGTCTTTGAAGCGACAGCCAACACTCTCTCCTCCAGTATTGCCACTGGGGTCGTCGCTCTCATCGCGATTATTCCAATCGCAATCTTGGCCGGCCGATACCGCGACCGCATTGGGCGTTTTACCCATTCGGTCGTAATCGCGACTTTCGCGGTTCCAGGAATTCTGATTGCGTTGTCCTTGCGATTTTGGACTCTCCGATCCGGCTTTGTTGGGGACCTCTTGTACGACTCAATGCCCCTCCTAATTTTCGCCTATGTCCTTCGCTTTGGTTCATTGGCAATGGGCATCGCGGTGGTATCAGTGAAAGCTGTCCCCAACCGTCTCCATGACGCCGCAGCAACCCTCGGGGCAGATAAATGGCGGAGCTTTCGCAGTGTCGATCTACCAACCATGCGACCTGGACTACTCGCAGCCGGCGGTTTAGTGGTGCTGTCCACGATGAAAGAACTGCCCATCAGCCTCATAGTGGCCCCAATCGGTTTCCCGACGTTGACCACGCGAATATTCGGATCCTTCGAAGAAGCCTTCGTGGCCGAAGCAGGCATCATGGCCTTAGTACTCGTGTGCGCGTCAGCGGTTCTATCGTGGTTCCTTGTACTACGACGCGCCGACCACCTATGAAACCATGTCCGAGCCACCAGATGCGTGGCGAACTCCAACTGTTTTCACGCAAATAGAAATCTCAACTTGTTACCGGGGCCCACTATCGGCGACTCTAGAGATATGAATCAGTCAACCACTGAGCACTTTGACGTGCTGATCGTTGGTGCAGGAATTTCAGGAATCGGCGGCGCGTACCACCTGCAAAACGAATGCCCCGACAAGAGTTTCGTGATTCTCGAAACAATGGACGACTTCGGTGGCACCTGGAAAACCCACACCTACCCCGGCATCAGATCAGATAGCGACCTCTATACCTTCGGTTATGGATTCAAACCTTGGACGGGACCGCCAATCGCCAGCGCAGACGAGATTTTGAACTACATGGCTGAGGTTATTGAAGATAACGACATCTCACGCCACATCCGATACGAACACACCATCAAGACCGCGGAATGGTCAACTCACGACAAGTTCTGGACATTGAAAGTCAGGCACAAAGACAGCGACGAACAACTGACCTTCACGTGCGGATTTCTGTGGATGTGTCAGGGCTACTACAGCCACACAGATCCCTACACGCCCGACTGGCCTGGCATGGACCGATTCCAAGGCGCGATAGTCCATCCTCAAACATGGCCTGATGATCTTGATTGCACCAACAAGAAAGTGGTTGTCATAGGTTCGGGGGCCACAGCAGCGACACTCATCCCAGCCGTAGCGGACAAAACTGAACATGTGACGATGTTGCAGAGGTCGCCAACATTTTTTGTAGCTCGCCCAAATAGCAACGAACTCGCTGACACCTTGCGTCAGCTAGATATCCCAGACGAATGGACTCACGAGATAGTTCGAAAGAAAATCCTTTTCGATCAACAACAAGTCGTCGAGATGTCTGTCAAGTACCCCGACCTGGTCCGAGAGGAGCTCTACAAAGGCATCCGGGAAATCTTGGGCGAAGACTACGACGTCTCCGAACACTTCGAGCCCGCGTACCGGCCTTGGCAACAACGCATTGCGCTCATCCCAGACGGTGATCTCTTCCATTCGATTGCTTCAGGGGACGCGTCAGTTGTCACCGATGAAATAGCGACCTTCACTGAAACCGGAATCGAAACAGCTAGGGGTGACCTCCTCGAAGCGGACATCATCGTTACTGCTACGGGTTTTGATCTCAGCGTGCTCGGCGATATTTCATTCACGATCGACGAACAACCTCTCGATTTTTCCGACACCGTCGGCTATCGGGGGATGATGTTTACGGGCATACCCAACATGATTTGGGTTTTCGGTTATTTCCGTGCGAGTTGGACTCTTCGGGCTGACCTTATTGCTGGATATGTGTGCCGGCTCCTGCAACACATGGACAAGCAAGACGTCCAAATGGTTGCGCCTACACTGCGCGCCGAAGATCGAGATATGGAACTACTTCCGTGGGTGGACCCTGAGAACTTCAATCCCGGATATTTGATGCGCTCGATACATCTCATGCCAAAACAAGGCACCGTGGACCCATGGCGACACACACAGGACTACTGGAAAGACAAAGACGAGTTGCCCGTAGCCGATTTAGATGACGGTGCCCTGGTCTACAAATAGGACCTATCCAAACGAAAGTAAAAGAAGCCGACTAGCTCGTCGCCTAGCCTGGGAACAAGTTGAAGGGGCAGAGTTATGCACGATCTCGTTATACGAGGCGGCCAGGTTATTGACGGCACCGGCACGCCCGCACGCCAAGCTGACATAGCCATAGACAATGGGATCATCACCGAAGTCGGTGATGTACGCGCGTCTGGCCGGGAGGAGATCGACGCCGCGGGGGCCCTCGTGGCCCCAGGGTTCGTCGATATTCACACCCACTATGACGGTCAGGTCATCTGGGATTCCGACCTCAGCCCATCGAGTTGGCACGGGGTCACCACCATCGTCATGGGTAACTGCGGTGTCGGTTTCGCGCCCGTTCGCCCAGATCGGCACGAATTCCTCATTAGCGTTATGGAAGGAGTCGAAGATATTCCAGGCGCCGCGCTGAGCGAAGGTGTCAGCTTCGACTGGGAGACCTTCCCTGAATACCTCGACGCCGTCGAAGCCATCCCGCACTCCATTGACATCGGAGCGCAGATGCCCCATTCAGCACTACGGGTATATGTCATGGGTGATCGAGGCCGCGATCACGATGAGGTTGCGACAGACGAAGAGATCGCCGAAATGCGTCGTCTGACGCGAGAAGCCCTCGATGCTGGCGCACTGGGTTTCACTACTTCGCGAACGATCAACCATCGAGATCGCGATGGCAACCAGATTCCGACACTCACTAGCGCGCCCGCAGAATTATGGGGTATCAGCCAGGCGCTAACCGGCCATGAGGCTGGCCACATGGAGATCGTCTCCGACTTTCGAGACCTTGACGTCGAGTTCGAAATCTTCGAAGGAATGACCGAAGCTGCGGGATCACGATTGTCGGTGTTGCTCTCCCAAGACGATCGGGCACCTGAGAAGTGGCGCGAAGTTCTTGACCGAATCAACAACGCACGGGCGGACGGTCAAGACATCACTGCGCAGATAGCGGCGCGTCCGATCACTCTGCTCTTGGGTTTACAAAGTTCTATGCACCCGTTTATCACCTGCCCTACGTACCGCCGGGAGTTAGCAGATCTTGATCTGGATGAACGGGTTGAGCGAATGCGGGACCCCGAAATGCGTGCGACCCTCATTGCTGAGCATGCTGATCGAACTCGCGGTATGTCCGGGATGATCGCCCAGTCCTTCCATAAAATGTTTCCGCTTGGCGACCCGCCCGACTACGAGCCACCACCTGAGACCAGCGTCCTCGGTCGCTCCCTAGAGGCCGGAGTCGAACCGGTGGAATTGGCATATGACACGCTCCTCAGCCGCAACGGGCGGGAGCTCATGCTCTTTCCTTTAGCCAATTTCGCTGACGGCAACCATGATGCTCTGCGCGAGATGAACCTCGCTGAGGGCACGTTGCCGGGCTTAAGCGACGGCGGCGCGCACTGTGGCGTAATTTGCGATGCCAGTTTCCCCACCTACATGCTCACCCACTGGGCTCGAGATCGGGACCGGGGCGAACGGCTACCGCTCGAATATCTGGTGCAGCGCCAGTGTCGCGACACCGCCCGCCAAGTCGGACTCGAAGACCGGGGAACCCTCGAGCGCGGAATGATCGCCGACGTCAACGTCATTGACTTTGACAGGCTCAAGCTCCGTCCACCAGAAATGGTTCACGATCTACCTGCAGGTGGACGTCGTTTGGTTCAACGAGCCGACGGCTACGTCGCGACCATCAAGAGCGGCAAGGTGATTTTCCGTGAGGGAGAGGCCACCGGCCTCCACCCTGGGCAGCTACTCCGTGGTCCGCGTAGCGCTGCCCACTAATGCTGAACAAGTTGGCGGTGACTAGGCAACATCGTTAGGGGCGGTCAGCCGCCGCAGACGGCTTGTGTAGGGACCCCAACGCCATATGAGATCGTCGCCATGTCGGTATCGGGTGACCACAAGTCGTTTACCGTTGAGATATAAATTGAGGCGGGCGTCCTCGTAGCGCGCGGCGACGCTGATATTCGCGCCACCTACCCCTTCATCGCTCATCAACGAGCCGTCGGCCGTCATGTCATGAACCACACCACCGCCGGTGATGACCACGCGGGCACCCGCCTGTTCGTTGCGTTCAATGTGGCCCTTCAATGGGCCCTTGTATACCTGCCACACCCCGCGAAGGTCCGGCGCATCCCTCGCGAGAGGTTCGTCACAACCTGCCAATACCAATGGTGGCCATTCTTTCCACCGTCCAGGAGGTGTACGAACCACAGGCAAATCGACCGCTTTAGTTACCACCAAATCGCGCGTCAGTGCCAGGATCGGTATCTCATAGTGATCGACGCCGATCGGCGGTCGAGGCGGATTCCGCCGGACCCTGATTGGGGCCAACAGCATTGCACCGAGCGACTTAGCTATTTGTCCGGGGGTCACCAAAGGGCTCTCTCATTCGGTCCCGTATTCATTCGGCTACGTTGCGGGATTTATTGGAAATTTAGTCTCTTTGGGAAAGGCGCTCCCGCCTCTGTAATGACCTTCTGGGATCAAGAGTCCCCTGACAAGTTGAGCCAGGGGCGAGCTGGACGCTTTCGTTAAACCATCGGCTACTAGTACTAGCGTTTCTCCAAGAACTGTTTCACTAAAGATCCATCGGTTCAGCGCGTCATGATCAGGCGCATTGTCACCAGGTTGTGCCGCTATTGCCTCGTGATAGAAGGTGCGAAGGTCATCTGCGATGTGGCGCAGGAGCAGAGGCATTTCGAATGCCCAAGTGATTTCGGCGGTCACAGGTTCAGACGTGACGTCACCCGTTTCGGCGATCGCAGCGAACACTCGGGCCAACTCATCGATGTGATCTTCTTTAGCTCCACTGATGCCGAATAGAGTTCGTCCTCGTTGTCGTCTGGTTTCGATAGCCCACGGCCGGAGTCGCGCCACTTCCGCCACAAGTCGTTCGACCAGTGAGCCTGAAGATTCAGAGGTTAGGTTCAGCGGGCAGGACCAAGTCTCGCTCAAGCCTTTATCCGGCGCTTCAATTTGGTAGTCCGCAATCGTGGGCTCGACCGCGGTATCTAAGAGTCCGAACGCTGTTCGCATTACATTTTTTTGGAACTCTGAATCATCAACTGCGCCTAAAGGTCGTCCAAGTGCAAAAGGGACCCATAACGCCCTTGGAGGTACAACTGCTTCCGACATCTCTCGAATCAAACTTATTGAAGTAGTCGCTACCCCAGAGCGTTCTATGTAGTTCCCTAGGGCGCCGACCGCACCTGTACAAACAGGTCAAATGGGAACCAAAAAGGCGACATCGACTCCATCTTGAGCCATCAACCGGCCAATTTCTTCTCCTGTTTCCTCAAACTGAGAGGGGTCAGGCATCGCCCCCATGAAGGAGTAATGCCAACGCGCTACTCCTCCGATTTCTCCGGCAGAGGCAAGTTCTCTGAGGCGGTCGATTGGGAAAACGATATTGGGGTCTTCGCCGAATGCGCTGCGATCAAAATTTGCGCTGATATGGGAAAGTACAAGATCGTCAAACTGGGTATCTCCTGGAATGATTCGATAATCCAACGACCCGACAGCGAATGGTGGGTCTATTCGTCGATGAAGACCAGCGGTAGAAACAATCGCTACCGTGGCCTGATCAAGCGCTGGTGGGGTGATCCATTTACCGGGACCTATCGTCGGCATCGCTTCCGCCCGCTTGCGCAGATGCTCGGACTCAACTGGGTGAAGATCGCTCAACCGAACCATCGAAAGATTGTAGGTCGGGTAACTCTTACCGAGGAAAAGGACCTGCTTGCCAAAGAACGCTTTTCTGGTATGCAGCCGCCACCAACCATGAAACCAGCCCGCTTGACGCCCCCACCCGCCCATGGGAGCCTGGATTCGACTACCCCGCTGCCGGGGTAGCAAACCATGGGGGGAAATCATCAATGGCTTGGCATCTCAGCGGCATGTACTACGAGAATTGCTCGTGCACGGCGACGTGTCCGTGTACCTGGTCGAATATGCAATTTCCCGCGACCACCGAACGATGCAACGCCACCCTGGCATTCACTATCGATGATGGCGACATTGACGGAGTTGACGTCTCGGGACATACCTTCGTGCTAATGGTCGATTCACCTCCGCTTATGTCTGAGGGAGGATGGAATGTCGGAGTGATCGTCGACGACGGCGCCTCACCGGAGCAGGTGGAGGCTATCGGAGCAGTGGTAAGCGGTTCGTTGGGTGGGCCACCGGCCGCATTGGGCCCACTGCTCGCCAACTTCTTGGGCATAGAACAAATGCCAGTATCGATCACATCTGAAAACGGTGAACACACTGTGACCTTCGGTGACTCGTCATACACCGGTCGCCCACACGTCAACGGTTCTGGTGACGTAGTTGAACTGACAGGTGTTGACACCCACCCTGCCGGTCCGGTCTTGGGTATGGCCCCTGTGTCAACTTCGTCGATCTCAGCCATGGGCATCTCGTTCGGAGGCGAGGGCCTGAGCGGCTTCGCTAATCCGTTCAATTGGGCGGCTTAACCCAGCCACCGGCGCAGCCGGTAAACAGTTCAAGATTATCCGCGACAGTTATTCACACCATCAGCGTCAGCTGTTGGGTGATAACCATCCTGTGGACTGTCCGGATGGACATGGGCCTGTGGGGCATGCCAGGCACCATGGGCATGTCGTTCGGGTCGTTCCTAGTTATGTGGACGCTCATGATGGCCGCCATGATGTTGTCATCGATAGCGCCCCTAGCAACTCTCTACGAACGAACAGTCACCACCCACAGAGGGCCGCGGCTCACCGCTCTCGGAAGCGGGTACTTACTGGCTTGGGGTGCAGCAGGGATTGTGGCGTTCGTCATAGCCAACTTGTTTGGCGATATGGCCGCCGACCGACCAACTCTCGCTCAATGGGTGGCAGTGGCGTGTTTCGCAGCCGCCGGTCTCTACCAACTCACACCATTAAAGATGCGGTGCCTCGACCACTGTCGCAGTCCCCTCGGCCATCTAATGCAGTACATCGGCTTTCGTGGTCAGCTACGAGACCTTCGTGCCGGCGTCCACCACGGTTTATTCTGCTTGGGCTGCTGCTGGGCTCTAATGCTGGTGATGGTCGCTTTTGGCGTAATGAACATGGCCGCCATGGTCGGTCTGGCTCTAGTGATAGCGATCGAAAAGCACTGGCGGCACGGTCAACATTTCGCGCGAATAGTCGGCGTAGTGGCTGTGATGTGGGCAATTGCGATCGTTATCGAACCCAGTGCCGCTCCCGGACTTGATCCTGACGCTGTGATGAACATGGACATGATGCCTGACGGAAGCTGACTACTCAGACCCGTAGCAGCCCCTCCCTCAGGACGGAGCTCATCGGACGTGAGTCACAAGATGTTGAGGCTGAAGGTCATCGCGGCGCCCCGCTTGCTGCTAGGCCGAGCCGTCGCAGTTGTTCGTCAGGGGCGTCTACCTCGGTGAGCGCGTGGCGAAGCAGTTCGGTGTAGTGCGCCTCGCGGGCCGAGCCAGCTATGTCCTCGGTCTCTTCGATATCTGTCGCGTCGAAGAGGAGATGAGCGTCGGAAACCGAACGGGCCAGGGTGAAGGGGTGCGCCCCGTACGTCTCCTCCATCAACGGCTGGCGAATGACGGGCACATCTGACCCCGGCATGCGGTCGAGATAGGCGTTGTCATCGGGTTTGGGGAGCGCGGTGCGCGGGAATGCATGTATGGGCATCGTCGACCAGCGGTTCGACCAAATCGACAACGGGAACGGCCCATCTGGCGTCGTACGCACGTACTTCCCATTCAGGTCGATGACGTTGACCTCACGACCGAAGTAGCCCTGTAGGACCCATTCGCGTACTGAGTCGACCTGGCCGTCGAGGAGAGGTCGCAGAGACTTCCCGTGGGTTCGATGCTGGGGTACGGCGTCAAACAGATCGGCGATGGTGGCGTGGATATCGACCATGGTGGTAAGTGCGTCGCACGAACCAGGCGCCGCACCTGGCCATGAGATCATCAAAGGGATGTGACCCAGCGTGTTATAGACCGGCAGGCCTGGCTTGCCAAAGGCACCGCCGTGCTCTCCGAGATAGTGACCATGGTCGGTGCAGAGCACGACTGCTGTGTCGTCCCAAAGACCATTGCGATCGACCGCGTCCAGAACACGACCGAGCCAGTGGTCAATCATCGACAGTTTGGCTCCGTAGTTCGCCCGCAGTTGCACAGCCTGGGTTTCGGTGAGCGCCCCTCTACCGACGGGGTTAGTGCCGTACGGGGGCCAGATCATGAGCTCCTGATCTCGCTGGTCGTGGTACTTGAACGTCCACGGCTCGGGCGTGTCGAAAGGCTCGTGCGGATCAAACTCGTCGACAAAGAGAAAGAAGCGATCGTGGGCCCCGGCATTATGGTCAAGCCACTCCGCGGCCGCTGCCATCGTCTTCGGACCTGGGAAGTCGGCTTCCTCCCGGAAGTAGGTGCGGGAATCGTCGTAGCCACGTCGAAAAATTCCAGACGCAGCCGGTAGGGCAGGGGTACCCACCCACGACGGATCGGGTCGGGTCTTCCAGGGGTCGCCCTCATGGCCCCGCAGGTAGTCCCACGCGGAGAAATCGGTGTGGTAGTTCTCACCACCGGTTTCAAATAGGTGCGGATGGTCGGTAATGAGGTGACTGACAACCCCGGTCATCCTGAGGTCCTGGGTGATGTTGTTCTCCCACACCTCGATCGACCCCCATGGCCGCCATAAAAAATCCCAGGACCCACACAGCAGATCGTGACGAGCGGGCATGCAAGGCAACGACGCCGAGTAATGGCGAGTGAACCGCAGCGACCGGGCCGCAAATCGATCGAGGTTCGGCGTTTCAAACTCCCCGCTTCCATAAGCCCCGAGCATGTGCCGGTTGAGGCTGTCGAGTAGGAGCACGACCATGTTGCGAGGCCCGCTGCCCTCCTCATACGGCACCTCCTTTGGAAACTCGAGATGATCTTTGTCTCGCGTTTCCATGGTTACGAGGTTAGGGGGTGATTCCGCGATCCCTGATGGATGCAGTCCAGAAAGCCCTTCTCTCGAACTAGGTGCTCGGGGACGGCTTGTTGTTCGTCAAGTCGCTAGCGGAGGCGGTTAATTGCGTTTCCAACCCGACGGTTAAAGCGGTCGACCAATCTTGCGCGGCGTCTAGGGGGGCCACCTTCGGTGTTGTTACTAGCCTCTGATTCGTCTTCTTCCGAGTCTGGAGGAATATCCCAAGCGGCGAGAATCCCGGTCAAGGCAGGAAATTGAGAATCCTTGACTGCAGAGTGGAGCCATCGGTTGTAACCCTCGCGATCGCCAATCGGGTCAACCCCGAACCTTCGAAGAGCCTCAACTATCTCGTCGCCGAGAAACTTCGTTGCGGGCCCATAACCCCCCCGGAGCAACGGGAATGATTTCTCCAAGTGTGACCACCCATCGGCGATTGCCGTCGCATAAGCCGCTGAAGCCATGAGGAGCAGCATCTCGGGATACTTCCCGACTCGTAACTCTTCAAGATCAGTCGTCAACTCGACAAGTGTCCCTTCGTGCATGCCAGAGGCAGCGACGGCCCGGATCAGGTCTTCGGTAAGCGCTGGGCCAAGGATTGCGTAGAGCATCATCGCTTGGCGGATACTTCCGTAACCCACAGCTACGGGGTTCAACGGCGGAGCCGCGGACATTTTCGGAGCAGACTGGTGATCCCCCTGAGCCGGTTCGGCAGGATCATCGCTGATCCAGTTGAAGATTTCTCTCAAGTTCTCGACCGATTCGGAACTGCGTCCGAGAGGGCTACCCCAGTTCCTTTCTAGCGCAAGCCCACCCGCTCTTCCTAGAGGGTGGAGTTTGAGACCCCCAACAATTCGTTCGAGAATCGGATACACCAACTCCCGTCCCCGGGGCGTGTCGCAATGGCTTGCGATTGCCTCCGCGGCCCGCTTGTTCAGGTCAAATCCTGGACAGATCGAACAGGTGGCCAAAGTCATCTGAACGACTGATCGCGCAAGCTTCTCATCAGCAGCTTTGGCGCCGGTATAGAGCCAATGGCCCCAACCCTGGTCAAGGAGTTTGTAGACGACCATCTCGTCGTCGTATAGCCCCATTCGGTCGGGTTCGTCGCCTCCCGTGTCGCAGAGGCGTAGTGCCTGTCGACTGCACTCGTTGGCGATAGCTTCGAGAATTGCCAACTTCTGAAATCCGAAGATGCCCGCCCCGTGCATGTATGGTCCGCCAAGAAGGTCTTTCCTTTTGGTGAAATAATCGAGGTCTCTCCCCAACTTCGCAATTGCGGAGTCAAAGTCGCCTGGCACTCCCGGCCAAGAAGAAGTCACCTCTAAATCCTACGTCGTTCTTCGAACTCGAAATTTCTTAAGAGGTCGACGCCACCTGAATGGGGTTTCCTTGTGGTGGCGGGGGTTGGATTTGAACCAACGACATTCGGGTTATGAGCCCGACGAGCTACCAAACTGCTCCACCCCGCGGCGAAGACATCAGTATGGCCGCTGA
>Ga0206678_10001383_pt1 | contig 15732 bp, 14 predicted proteins | sample M180m12015metaG_FD_155453 | JGI IMG/M metagenome (GOLD analysis project Ga0206678, IMG submission 155453) | Ammonia-oxidizing marine archaeal communities from Monterey Bay, California, United States - M1 80m 12015 | ecosystem: Environmental > Aquatic > Marine > Intertidal zone | place: USA... | reverse complement strand
TGATGTTACTGCCATGCATCCTGGACACGAAACTAATTGTGATTTCTTAATCTCATCTCTATGTAATTCTGGAACTCCAAAAACTGATTTTTCTAAATAATCTGGATGTGGGTGTTCCCATCCATACCATTTGTCGTATGCTTCTTGATTATGTAATCTATAATCTGCACTTAAATCAATAATTTTAACTCCTCTGTCATAAAGTGCTTTAACAATTTCTGTTGCAGTTCCATGTGGTACTGCTGTAAACACTAGATCACATTTGTCTGTTAATTTATCATAATCCATTTCTGAGAAAGTTAGATCTGTAAACCCTTTCAAACTTGGTTGTACTCTGTGTAGATATTCTCCTACGTGTTGTCTTGATGTTACCATGCTAATTTCAACATCAGGATGATTTACGAGAAGACGTAATGTTTCTCCTCCTACATAACCTGATGCACCGACAACACCTACTTTCATAATAGTTCTCTTCGAAAAGGAGTATAATTTATTTCCTAGCGTAATTTAGCGCATATTCAATCATTTCTTTTGGAATATTTCGTTGTGCAACTCTTGCCAATCCTTTGAATTCTACTGTGTTATTCACTTCATGAACTACTAAACCTCGTTTATCATCTTCCATTAGATCAATTCCTAAAATACCTCCTCCCATAGCTTTCGATGCTTTAACTGCCAAATCCTCCATTTCTTTTGTAATCTCACAAAGTTCAGGATCTGCACCAAGTGCGATATTTGTTTTAAATCCTCCTGATGATTTCCTATACATTGCTGCAATAGGTTCATCTCCAACTGTAATTACTCGAATATCCCTTGGTGGTCTATTGATTAATTCCTGTAAGTAGTAAATTCTGTCGTGTGGACTATCTGTAATATCTCTAATCTCAAAAATTGCTTCCATTGTATCTTTATCTTTGATTGGCATGACTCCTCTTCCCCAACTACCAATAACTGGCTTAATCACTAGTGGGAACCCAACTTTTTCTAAATTTTCTGCTGCACTCTCACTTGAAAATGAAAAATATGTTTTTGGAGTTGGAATGTTATTCTTTTTCAAAAGTAAAGTCATGAACATTTTATTTCCACAAATATTTGCTACCTCAAATTTATTTAAAACAGGGATATTCAGAAATTCTAGGCTAGCAGTAAAATGAAGACCTCTAAAATAACTAACACACCGTTCTAGGACTACATCGCCTAGGTTGAAATCTTCTTTTTTACTGTCTGTATTGATTTGGGTGATTTTTGCATCTAACATCAATGCATCATGTCCAAGATTTGATGCTTCTTTCTGAAGCATCTTCTCTTCCGACCTTAAACGGTCAAACACAATACAAACTTTTGACATTACTCTCCCCAGTCTTCGCCTACAGTTTCTGCTTGTTTAAGTTCTACATTTATTCCATCTTTTTTTGAAATTTCAAAGTCAGCACCACAATCAGGACAGGAGACTATTTCTCCAACAGAGGCATCGTCTGGGATGTTTAGAGTTGCATCACATTCTGGACAGTTCATGTTTTTGATGACCTTTTCTTTTGTAATTTATTAGCTTCTGTTGACTGCATTCCCCATAATTCCACAAAACCTTTAGCCAATCTTTGGTCAAATGTTGATTCTGTACCATAAGTGGCAATTTCATGACTGTACAGGGAATTTTTTGATTTTCTTCCAACTACTCTTAAACTTCCTTTGTACATTTTGAGTTTCACACTTCCTGATACTTGTTTTTGTGATGTCTCGATAAATCCATCCAAGTCTGTTTTTAGTGGATCTTGCCATAGTCCTGAATACACCAAATATGCCCACTCATCATCTATCATGGATTTGAACTTATTTTGATGCTTTGTGTGTACCATTTTCTCTAAATCTGAATGTGCTTCAATTAGACATGTTGCTGCTGGAGTTTCATATACTTCACGAGATTTAATTCCGACAACTCTGTCTTCAATATGATCAACAATTCCAACACCTGCAGTACCTGCTTTCTTGTTAATGTATTCAATTAATTTTTGGGAGTCCATTATTTTCCCATCAACTTTAGTTGGGATTCCTTTTTGGAATTCTATTTCTAAGTATGTAGGTTTATCTGGTAAGTTTTTTGTTTTAACCCAGATAAATGCATCATCAGGTGGTTCATTATATGGATCTTCTAATACCCCTCCTTCAATTGCACGTCCCCACAAATTTTGATCAATGCTAAATTTTTTTGCAACAGAATCAATTTCAATCCCATGTTTTTTTGCAAATTTTAATTCAGTTACTCTGTCTAAGTTTTTATCTCGTATAGGGGCAATGATTGGAAGATCAGACCCGGAACGTAATGTAATATCAAAACGTACTTGATCATTTCCTTTACCTGAACATCCATGTGCCAATGATGTTACTTTTTCTTTTTTTGCAATCTCTAATACTTTTTCTGCAATTAATGGTCTTGCAAGAGCTGTTGCAAGGCAATATTTTTTTTGATAAAGGGCATTGGCTTTAATTGATGGAAAAATGTAATCTTTAACAAATTCTTTTTTTGCATCAATGTTGTAATGTTTTTTTACACCTAGTTTTTTTGCTTTTGCAGCAATTTTTTTCGCATCGTCACATTGCCCAACATCTACTGTTACCGTGATGACATCCATATCGTGTTCATCTTGTAAATATTTTACAACAACTGATGTGTCTAGTCCTCCAGAAAATGCAAGAATTCCTTTTTGAGTCATGAAACATTTTTTTCGTTGTATTTTAGAATTTATCTTTTGTGTTGTGCTGAAATTCGATTTTTTACTCAAAAAATCTCTTACTAGCTTGAGCTAAAATTCGATGATTATTTAACCGACAAATATAACGCTGTTTTATGAAAATCCAATCGATAATCTTTACAGGCGTTATTGGAGTTGTATTATTATCACTCCTTGGCATTACTCTTAGTTCTACTGATGATATATCTGAGAAAAAACTTCGAATTGCATATTTTCCAAATATTGGACACACCATTCCTATAGTTGGAATGGGGGCTGGATTTTTTGAAGACAAAATTGGAGATGAAATAAAAATTGAAACCAGAATTTTTGATAGTGGTCCTCAAGTAATAGAATCATTATTTGCAAATTCAATTGATATTGCATATGTTGGACCTGGTCCTGCGATTAATGGATTTTTAAATTCTGAAAATCATAACATCCGTATTCTTGCTGGTGCTGCAAGCGGTGGTGCAAGTTTTATTGTTCATCCAAATTCTGAAATAAATTCTGTTTCTGATTTCATGGGAAAAAAAATAGCTGCTCCTCAAATTGGAAATACTCAGGATGTTTCATTACGACATCATTTATCTGAAAATCAATTAAAGCCTGCTGAAAAAGGTGGTTCTGTGGTTGTTTATAATATTCCGAATCCTGATATTTATACATTATTTGTAAAGGGGGAAATTGATGGTGCATGGGTTGCAGAACCTTGGGCTACGATTTTAGAAATTGAGCTTGATGGAAAACGATTATTCCATGAAGAAGAACTTTGGCCTGACCAAGAATTCACATCTGTTCTTTTAATTGGAAATGTAGATTACATTAAAAAAAATGAAGCAATAATTCATAATTTCTTAAATGGGCATCATGAAACAATGATCTGGATTAATGACAATCCTGAAGAAACTCGAAACATATTCAATGATTTTCTTGATTCTCATTTAGGTCAATCTTTATCTGATAATGTTGTGGATATTGCCTTATCTAATATTCAAATAACTGATGATCCTAAACGTAATTCTGTTTTTTCTTTTGCTGAACAGGCCAATGCGCTTGGATATCTTGGAAGAAATGGATATGATTTGTCTGAAATTTTTTACTACTTTGATACAAATTCTTTTGATGGGGGAGAAACTTAGATGACTAAACTAGAAGCCAAAAATATTGTAAAATATTTTAGTCATGATTCTCATAATCTCAAAGCATTAGGTGGTGTTAATCTAAAAGTTGAATCTGGAGATTTTGTTTGTTTGATAGGCCCATCTGGATGTGGAAAATCGACATTTTTACGTATAGTTGCAGGTTTGGAAAAACCCGATGAGGGCGAAATTTTGTTTGATGGCCATCCAGTAAATGAAACTGGACCTGAAAGAATTATGGTCTTTCAAGAAGGTGCTTTGTTTCCTTGGTTAAAGGTTCAAGATAATGTTGAATTTGGATTGAAGATGGCAGGTATTCCAAAAGAGGAACGTGCAAAGATATCTCATAGATATTTAGATATGATGCAACTAACAAAATTTGCTGATTCATATACTTACCAACTTTCAACTGGAATGAAACAACGTGTAGCAATTGCAAGAGCTCTTGTAATGGATCCTGACGTGTTATTGATGGATGAACCGTTTGCAGCACTTGATGCACAAACTCGTGATTTGTTATTGGTAGAGATGCAACTAATTTGGGAAAAAACAAAAAAGACAATTTTATTTGTAACTCATAATGTTGCAGAAGCTACAGTTCTTGGAACAAAAGTGGCAGTATTTAGTAATCGTCCATCAATCATTAAAAAAGAAGTTGAAAATAATTCTCCACGACCTAGAGTTACGGAAGATGAATCGTTGCTAAAATTCCAACAAGATCTTTTAACTGAACTTAGACCTGAGGTAAAGAAAAGTAAAGAGGAATAATAATGGCAAAAAATTTTACCCCTCATAGAATTGCATTTTATATTGGAGTTGTTGTAATTTGGCAAATTGTTGCTATGTCTGGAGTTTGGCCTGAAAACATTTTTCCATCCCCCTATGATGTAGCAGAAGATTTGGTATATGGTGCATCTGATGCTAGTTTATTTTATGGGATTGCAACTAGCATGTGGAGATTATCTATAGGATTGGCAATTGCAATTGCTGGTGGTGTGGTATTAGGAATTTTTATGGCAAGGATTGAGGTAGTCAACCAAACTGTTGGTTCTCTAGTTTTAGGATTACAATCTATTCCATCTATTGCATGGGTTCCTCTTGCAATACTTTGGTTTGGATTAACTGATGGAGGGATTATTTTTGTAACTGCAATAGGTGCAATTTTTGCCGTTACAATCAATACATACACTGGTGTCAAAAATATTGATCCTCATTTTATTGAGGCTGCACGAAATATGGGTGCAAAAGGAAGTCAATTGATTATCTCTGTGTTGATACCTGCAGCCTTTCCATACATGATTTCTGGCTTTAAGCAAGGCTGGGCGTTTGCATGGAGAGGTGTAATTGGTGCAGAAATATTGTTTTCATTCTTAGGATTGGGATTTTTACTCAATGCTGGACGCTCACTTAATGATGTTTCTCAAGTAATCGCAATAATGATTGTGATAATGGGTATTGGTCTTGTAATTGATAGTGTCATATTCCAAAGACTAGAACATAAAGTAATGTCTCGTTGGGGATTAAGATAGTTAAAACACTATTTTTATTTTTTAATTTTTAATGATACAATAAATGCACATACAATTATTGCAATTGCAAAATACATTACTACAACATAATCAAATACAAATGCAATACTTCCTGCAACTACTGGACCAATTACTGTAGAAATAGATAATGTGGAACTGAAAATACCTGTAGATGTTGAACGTGGAAAATTTCCTCCAATAAACAAAAATGCCCATGTTGCTCCAACAAGTGCCATAAATGGCATTGCCATCCACCAATCTGTAATTATTGATAATCCTACAAACACAAACATTGTACATCCAATTCCAATTTTGAATTTTGTAACATTTGAAAGATTAATTTTACTTGCCATCAAATTCATTAAGATAAATGCTGTTAGTGTATTTGCAACATATACAATTGATATTTGATAAAGTTCAGCTCCTAATCTTTCCATTAACATGATTGGAAGAATTGTCCAAACTGATGCTGCCCCTATGTGTCTCAGTAATAATGATAAAAATAAAAATTTATTTTTTAAAATAACTTTTTTTGTTGTTCCTGGTTCTAACTCTTTTTCTTGTATTGGGTTTGGTAATCTAATTGTAAATAATAATCCTATTACAAATGACGCTGCACTAATTAAGAAAATCAATTTAAGATCATTTGCAATTCCTGCAGCTGCAATTCCTGCAAGCCATCCTAATGCATGAAAAGAAATTACTGTGGCTGCTCTTTTTTTATCTGTATTTACCTCATATGCATATGCAATCATTGCTGGGATCATTATTCCACTCGCAATTCCTGCAAAAATTCTTACAAGAAATAGTAATGTGACATCATCTGCAAAATAATGCATTCCGAATGCTATTGCACATCCTATGAAGCCAATTCTTATGAATTTGAGCCTAGTTCCTTTTTTATCCGAATGTCTGCCAAAATAGATCTCAGATAATATTTGAGCAAAACTAAATGATGCTACAATTAGTCCAATTTCAAAAATTGAATCTGTTACGCCTTTTGCAATAATGGGCATGAATACAAATACAATTGAAATCCCTGCATGCTGAAAAAATGTTGCACTACGAACTAAATTATTTACTTGTAATTTTTGCATAAATGTATCTAAAATTATTTTTTACCTAATTTCAATATACGTATCAATCCTACAATTTTTTGTGGTTTTTTCTGAAAAGAGTTAAACTGTCCAAAAATATTTTCAAATCATGTTAACCGAAAAAGAACCATTTCTTGATGCAATGAAAAATAGAATTTTATTATTTGATGGTGCAATGGGAACTGAAATTCAAAGACATGATCCAAAACCTGAAGATTTTCCAAATAATCAAGACGGGTTTAACGATGGTCTAATTTTAACTCATCCTGAATGGATTAAACAAATTCATAAAAATTACTTAGATGCTGGGTCTGATTGTATTGAAACAAATTCTTTTGGTTCAAATAAAATTAAACTTGATGAATATGGATTTGGTAATCAAACAATTGAATTTAATAAAAAAATTGCTACACTCGCATCTGAAGTTTGTAAAGAATATTCTGATACTCCCAGATATGTAATTGGTTCTATGGGTCCTACAGGATATCTGCCAAGTTCTAATGATCCTGATTTGGGTCAAAAACCTCTTGATGAAATACGAGAGGCTTTTGAATTACAAGCTGAAGGTTTGATTCTTGGAGGTGTTGATGTATTACTAATTGAAACTAGTCAGGATATCTTGGAAGTCAAGCTTATCATTGAGGCATGTCATAATGCAATAAAAAAAACTGGTAAAAAGGTTCCAATTATTGCAAATACTACTTTGGATCAATATGGTAAAATGTTACTTGGCACAAATATCCAAGCAGCATACACAACTGTATCTGATATGGGCATTGATGTATTTGGATTGAATTGTTCGACTGGTCCAATTGAGATGACTCCCAGTGTTAGATGGTTAGATGAACAAAATGAGCATAGTGTATTAGTAGTTCCAAATGCTGGTATGCCTGAAAATGATGGTGGTCATGCAGTTTACAAAATGACTCCTGAAAAAATGGGAGATGCGTTAGGTGATTTTCTTAATCAATACAAAAAAGTTCGAATAATTGGTGGTTGTTGTGGCACAAATCCTGAACACATTAAGGCATTAAGGAAAGTAATTAACGAAAAAGCCAATTCTATCAATGGTTAAGTATTTACAAAAACAGATGTGATTTTACAGCATTGACAGTTCCTAGAGTTAGTTCGGCATTAAAGGCAGTTGATCTAAAACAAATTCCTGCACCTATGATTATTGGGGAGAGAATCAATACTCAAGGCTCTCGTAAAGCCAAGAAATTAGTTCTTACTGATGATTATGATGGATTAGTTGATTTAGGAAGAATTCAAGTTGAAGATGGAGCCCATTGTCTAGACGTTTGTGTTGCAACCACTGAACGTGCAGATGAACGTGAGTTTATGTTAAATTTAGTAAAACGATTAAGCTTAGAGATTGATGCCCCTCTTGTAATTGACTCTACAGATCCTGAAGTAATTGAAGCATCCGTCATACAAATTCCTGGAAAACCAATAATTAATTCAATTAATCTTGAAGGTGATGGAAGTAGATTTGAAAAATTAGCTCCTATAATGGCCAAGTATGGTTTACCTGCAATTGCTTTGTGTATTGGACCGGAAGGTATGGCAAAAACACCACAACAAAAAGTTGATACTGCGGAATTACTTTATGAAACAGGAAAAAAATATGGATTAAAAATTGACCAATTCATTTTTGATGTCCTTACATTTACTTTGGCAACCGGAGAAGATGAGTTTCTTAATGCAGGAAAAAATACACTTGAAGGCATTAGATTAGTTAAAGAAAAATTTCCTAATTCATTTACTACTTTGGGACTAAGTAACATTAGCTTTGGTTTGGCACCCTATGCTAGAAAAGTTCTTAATTCGGTATTTTTGTATCATGCTGTTAAATCTGGTCTAGACACTGCAATTGTAAATGTAAAAGAGATTATTCCGTATGGTGAAATTGATGAAAAAGAGAAAAAACTTGCAGAAGATCTAATCTTTAACGCTAACCCCAATGCACTTTCTGATCTAATTGTATATTTTGAAAATACAGGACCTCAAAATGGTACTACTTCAAAGAAAGTAGATGTTGATCCCTTGTGGCCTGCAGGAAAACGAGCAAACTTTAGAATTGTAAATAGACTAAAAGATGGAATTCAAAATGATGTTGTATCTGCAATCGCAGAGAAACTTGGAAATGATCAAAAAATGCAGGACCTCAAAGGAATTCTATCTCTTGATTTACCAAAAGAAGAAACACATGATGGTGCCATAAAAACACTTAATGAGGATTTACTTCCTGCAATGAAGGAAGTAGGTGACAAATTTGGTGCAGGTGAGTTAATTCTTCCATTTGTTCTCAAATCTGCTGAATGTATGAAGGCAGCCGTTACAGAACTGGAAAAATATTTAGTCAAAGAAGAGGGTACGAGTAAAGGTGTACTTGTTTTGGGTACTGTTTATGGTGACGTGCATGATATTGGTAAAAATCTTGTAAAGACAATCTTTCAAAATAACGGATATACAGTACATGATTTGGGCAAGCAAGTTCCATTACAAAAATTCCTTGAAAAAATTGATGAGACAAAACCTGATGCGATTGGATTGTCTGCATTACTGGTATCTACTTCAAAACAAATGAAATTCTTTGTAGAACATGCAAGAAAAAATAATATGGTTATTCCGATTCTTTGTGGTGGTGCTGCCATTAACAGTAACTACATAAACAGAATTGCAAAAGAAGATGGAATTTATGAATCTGGTGTATTTTATTGCAATACCATGTTTGAGGGTCTCAAAACAATGGATGTTTTAATTTCTGATGAAAAACCACAACTTTTAGCTAACTGGAAAGAAAAATTAGAAAATTGGAAAGATAAATCTAGTGCAACTGTAAACCTTGATACTCTTCCAAAAAGTAACATCCAACCTGCACAGTCCCCAACCCCTAAACTAATTGGAGAACCAATTCGATTAAAATTAGATCAAATCAATATGGCAGAAGTTTGGACGATGATTGATAAAAAATCTCTTTTCAAATTATCTTGGGGATTGAGAGGAAAAGCAGGCTCTGAATCTGAAGATGAACATGAACAATTACTAACTGAATGGAAGATGAGGATTATTCGAGAAAAACTCTTTGAACCTGAAATTGTTTATGGATATTTCAAATGCCATAATAGGGATAGAAAATTACTAGTAGAGAATCCTTTTGGCGATGATATTGAATTAGAATTCCCACGTTCCACAAAACCAGATCATCTATGTTTAACTGATTATTTTGGAGATGATGATGTTGTTGCATTTCAATCTGTTACTGTGGGAAATAAAGTGGTAGAAATCATTGAACAATGGAATCAAGAAGACAAGTATACTGATGCATATTATCTGCATGGATTGGCAGTTGAGGTTGCTGAAGCATTAGCCGAATGGGTAAATCGAAAAATAAAATCTGAAATGAGTTTAGAAAAAGGTGGATTAAGATATAGTTGGGGATTTCCTAGTTGTCCTGATGTGGCACAACATCACTTGGTATGGAAATTATTACAACCTGAAAAATCTGGAATGACTTTAACTGAATCTGGTCAAATAATTCCTGAGCAATCTACTGCTGCAATTGTTGTTCATCATCCTGAAGCTAAATATTTTGTGCTTTAGATAACTTGCTTTTCTAAAAATTTATTCAAACCGTTAAAGTCATTGGGTGATGTGAGTAACACATCCCCTGTAATTTCATGAACTCTTTTTACAAATTCATCAAATGTTTGACTATATGATGCTAAATCTAAGTTTAGAAATTTTGCAGATTTTTCATTTTTTTCAGAAGGAAATAATATGATTGGAATTATTAAAAATCCTTTCAAGTTATCTGAAAGATTTTGGGCTTGTTCTGTATTTTGAACTACTTGTGTCATGAATCCTTTTGGTTTGGCTTGAATTTTTTTCACAATCTTGGTAAAATCTGGTTTGTTTGAAATTGAAAGGTACAAATCAATTTTTGAATCAATTCCCTGTGCTCTTAGATTTTGCATTGTTGTACTTGGTATCTGGCCTGAATCTTTTTGTCCTGTTTGTGAAGGATCTCCCATTAGAATCAGAATTCCTGAAAAACCTTCTGTGATGTATTTTTCTACAAATTCTAAAATCTCTTCTTTGGTTTTATCTCTGACTCTAAGACTTACTGTAATTGGCAAATCTGGAATCTCTTTTCTAATAATTTTTCCAATTTCAATTGGGGATACTCTCTGAAATCCTAATACATTTTCGGTAAGATGTATTGAATCACATTTTTTTGAAATTTCTTTTATTCTTTTAATAAATTTTATAATTGATTCATTTGTATCAACATTAGGTAAAATTTTTGGTGGATTAGCTTCATATCTAATTGTCATATCCTAATTTTTTGTCTCCTTGGTTAAAACCTTTGAATACCAAAACCAATATGAAATAATAGGAAAAATAAGATGAATTTAACTCATTTAAAATCTGCTCTTTCAACTTCAATTAATTTTGATGTTACTGCTGATAAAAAATATCGATTAGCATCAGTACTTGTGATAATTTATGATGATGTCCCAATTGTTATAATGACTGAAAAACCTAAACATCTGAAATTCCATGCAGGTGAAATCTCATTTCCTGGTGGGAAATTTGATAATAATGACTCTGATCTTTTAGAAACTGCATTACGTGAAACTAGTGAAGAGATAGGACTTACAATTACTAGAGATCAGGTAATTGGTCAATTAGATCCTGTAATCACTTTGAACTCTGGTTTTTTGATCTTCCCATTTGTTGCAATACTTGATTCCATTCCCACACTTTCAGCAAATGCCGAAGTTGAAAAAATTTTTCATATCCCTTTAGAACCATTTTTGAAAACAGCAGCAAAAGATCCAAATCCTAATCATAATATTATTCAAGAAATGTTCACTTTTGAGTACCAAAATCAAATTGTTTGGGGTGCCTCTGCTAGAATCTTAAAACAAATTCAAAATTACCTTAAATCCTGAGATTCATTTAAAAAGAGCTCTTCGCGCCTGAAAACTTATGGCTGCTCGTAAGTCCTCTCCAAGAAAAATTCGTTTGTTGAAGAAAACAAAACAGGCATCTGCTGTACCTGCTTGGATCATACTCAAAACAAAAAGAGGTGTAAGAACAAATCCAAAACGTAGGGCTTGGCGATCAACTGATGTGGAGGTAGGATAGTTGTCTCAAGAATTAGAACGTGTTTATACAATTCCTCTTGGTAAGGTCAAACTCTCACAATCACAACATAGGGCAGTTAGAGCAATTAACATGATTAAAGAATTTGCTCGTCATCACATGAAAGTTGAAGAAATTAAAATTGAAGAAGACTTATCCCATCTAATTTGGTCAAAAGGAGTTAGAAATCCTCCAAGAAAAGTTAGAGTTCGATTGAGTAAAACTGATGAAGGATATATTCTTGTGTCTTTATATGATGAAGATGTAGAATCTGCAGTAACCCCTGAAAAAGAAACTAAAAAAGTTGAAGATAAAGTAGAAGAAGCACCAGCAGAAAAACCTGCAGTAGAAGCACCAGCAGAAAAACCTGCAGTAGAAGCACCAGCAGAAAAACCTGCAGCAAAAACACCAGCAGAAAAACCTGCAGCAAAAACACCAGCAAAAAAACCTGCAGCAAAAACACCAGCAAAAAAACCTGCAGCAAAAACACCAGCAAAAAAACCTGCAGCAAAAACACCAGCAAAAAAACCTGCAGCAAAAACTCCAAAGAAAAATTCTAAATAATAATTTCCCTTACAAAATTAAAATTTTAAAAAATGATTTTATTCTAATTGGTATAAATCTAATTTACAGTCGATACTGCAATCTGGTGTAGCCCAATCTAATGTATTTTCTTGTGGAATCATTCCAAGTGGATCATAATTATCAAACTTTGTCATTCCTTGAATTGATGATAGCATGATAACTTTAGATTCTTTATTTGATGTCATATCTATTTGGGAATTACTTTCTTTTAGAATTCCATTTGTAATATTTGTAATTGAGTTTAATACTCCAACTGGAATGTTGCTTCCTCCCACTATATACAACATTGAACGTTTAACTGAGTTTGGTGGGGCATTCTCATAAAGCATTTTTAGTGAATCTCTAAGCGAGTCTTCAATATCTTGACTATTTTTACTAGTTGATATAATATTTGTCTCAGAAGACATTTCTGATGTTACAAGTGATTTTACTATGTGCATAATTGCAGAGTTCGCAATATCATAACATGCTTTAGGACTCAAATCTGGATTACTATCTAATAATGAATCATTGTCAAGTACAATAGTACATTTGGAATCTTCTCTAATTCGTTTTAGTGATATTCCAGAATTGAAAATTCTATCTTTTTCATATTTGAAAGGCATGATTGCAAATGAAATTAATCCTTTATCTGATTCTTTACACATCTCAGATACAACTGGTGCAATTGCTGAGCCTGCTTTTCCTGCAAGATTACTCATCATTACAACTGTAGAATAATTTGCAATCTTTGATTTTATTTCGTTAGATATCTTGAATGCTGAGCCTCTGATTAATTGAACAGATGGATTTACAACTGAATCTGTTGAAATTTGAATAAATGAATTATCTGATGAAAAATCTTTTGTGTCATTACTAATTAGTAAACAATCTGAATTAAGAGTCTCCTTTGCTTTGATTGCTAATTTTGAGCCTACTCCACCTAAACCTATGACTAAAATTGGTTCTTTAACCTGAAAGCTCATTTCTGTTATTGTTTACTGAATTGGATAAAAAACCTTCTTACGTTTTTTTAATCAAATTTTAGATCTAAAAAATTTAGCTTGCGATCTTTCCAAGTAATGTGTTTACTGCAACATCTGTAATCTCCACTGTATGATATTGACCAATATCTACATTATCTTGGACAAAAATAGGCTTGTATGCAAAATTTCTCCCCTTAACCCCCTCTTCTGTTTTTTCATCAAACAAAACTTTACCTTTCCATCCGATCCACTTTTTGTTATTCTTTATTGATATTTTGTTGATCTGTTCAAAAATTATTTTACTTCTACGTTTCATTTCTATAACATCAATCTGTTTCATCTCTGCTGCATCAGTTCCTGGTCTTGCACTGTATTTTGATAAATTTACTACATCTGGTTTTATTTCATCAAGTAAATCTACTGTTTTTTGAAAATCTTCTTCAGTCTCTGAAGGAAATCCCACTATGATATCAGTTGATATTGTAAATTTCTCAAATTTCTCATTAATTTTTTTGACAATCTCTCTAAAAGTCTCTGCTGTGTGGCCTCTTTTCATATCATGTAATACTTTGTTACTTCCACATTGCACTGGAATATGGAGAAATTTGAAGACTTTGTCATTGTTAAAAGATTTGATCAAGGATTCTTTGATTCTTGGCATGTACATGGGATTCATCATTCCAATTCTTATCATAAAATCACCTGGAATTTCTGTAACTGCATTTACTAATGATGGTAAGTCTGTTCCAATATCAAATCCATAACATCCATTATCTGTAGATGTTAACCATACTTCTTTACACCCTTCTTTAATTTCTGTTTGAACTTGTCTAACTATATCCCCTAACCTGTAACTTGTAAGATCCCCTTTTGATAATTTGGTCTGACAAAATGTGCATTCACTAAGACATCCACTTGCGATCTCTACTATTCCTACAACTGGATTGAGTCTAACTTTTGGCAAGCCTACTTTTGATAAATCCGAATCATCTAATGCAACCTGTTTTTTACCTTTTAGTGTAGAATCAATTATCTGAAGCGTTTTTCCAATTGAATTAGGTCCTAATAGGCTAGCATTTTCTGAAAATCTTTCTACAGTAATTTGTTCTGCTTTTGGAAGACACCCTGCAACCACTAGTGGTTTTGATTTTAATGATTTAATTCTATGAATCATTTTGTTTGCAGTAGCATCTTTTACTGAACATGTTACTACTATGTTCAAATCTGATTCTGAAGAATTTTTAACTAAAGTATGGCCTCCATTGCGAACTAATCCTGAAATCATTTCTCCATCTGAAAAACTTGCAGAACATCCGTAAGATTCTACAAAAATCTTTGCCATTATCTACCTAAATAACGAATCAATTTCTCTGTTACTCATTAATTTTTTGGATACGACAAGTTCTCTGATTGTCTTTCCTGTTTTTAATGACTCTTTGAAAAGTTGTGCTGATTTTAGATATCCTATTTTTGGAGTTAGTAGCGTAACAATAACCGGACTGTTTTCTATATCTGCACGCAACTTGTCTTTGTTTGCTGTTAGACCATCAATCAGATTTGCAGAAAATATCGGCAAGAAATTTTTGAGCATATCCGTTGATTCTAACATACACTTTAGCATTCCTGGTAACATTACATTTAGCTCAAACTGTCCACTTTGAGCTGCATAAGAAACTGATGTGTCATTTCCAATTATGTTAAAACAAATCATGTTCATACATTCAGCTAATGATGGGTTTACTTTTCCAGGCATAATTGATGAACCTGCATGTACTGCGGGAATTCCTAATTCTGCTAAGCCTGCTATTGGGCCTGATGCCATTAATCTAATATCATTTGCAAGTTTGCCTATTTCCAATGCCAAGTTTCGTAATGCACTTGATGCATTTACAACTGCAAATTTACTTTGTAAACTATGTTGCATATCTTTTTCTGGTTTTAGTGAAAGTTTAGAAATTTTCCCAAGTTCTGATATTGCAATCTTTCTATATCCTTTTGGTGTGTTTGCACCAGAACCTACAGCTGTTCCTCCAAGTGCAACATTTTGTAATTCTTTTTGAGATGATACAATTTCATTTCGTGCTTTACTAATTGATGTAACATAAGCTGTAAATTCACTTCCCAATGTAACTGGTAATGCATCCATTAGATGTGTTCTACCAATTTTTTTAAATGATGAAAACTGTTTTGCTTTTTTAGATAAAGATTTAATCAAAATATCAATTGCTGGAATTGTTTCTTTAAGATTCATCAAAATTGCAACATGCATGGCAGTTGGATATGTGTCGTTACTTGACTGTGACATGTTGACATGGTCATTTGGATGTAAGAATTGATGCTGTCCTTTCTTTTTATCAAGAATTTCTAGTGCCACATTTGCAATCACTTCATTTGAATTCATGTTAAATGCAGTTCCAGCTCCTGAGTTTATCATATCTACTACAAACTGATCTACATATTTTCCAGACAAAATTTTATCACATGCAGAAACAATTGCTTTTCCTCGTTTTGTATCGATGGCTTTAGTTTTC